>Ga0326728_10005397_pt1 | contig 35969 bp, 30 predicted proteins | sample MB3enrmetagenome_FD_207602 | JGI IMG/M metagenome (GOLD analysis project Ga0326728, IMG submission 207602) | Lab enriched peat soil microbial communities from McLean, Ithaca, NY, United States - MB31MN | ecosystem: Environmental > Terrestrial > Soil > Wetlands > Peat | place: USA: New York...
CCGCAGTGAACGCCCGTGACGAGGAGCGGCTGAACTGGATTCGCCAACTGGTCGAGTGGCAGAAGGAGATGACCGACCCCAACGAGTTCCTCTCCAGCCTGAAGATGGACCTCTACCCCGACGAGGCCTATACCTTCACTCCCAAGGGGAAGGTGGTGGTGGTTCCGGCCGACGGCACGCCGGTCGATTTCGCGTACATCATCCACACCGAGGTGGGGCACACCTGCGTGGGGGCCAAGGTGAACGGCCGCATGGTTCCTCTGCGCACCAAGCTGCGCACCGGCGACATCGTCGAGATCGTCACCCAGAAGGATCACAAGCCGAGCCGCGACTGGCTTACTTTTGTCAAGAGCCCGCGCGCCCGCAACAAGATCAAGCACTGGCTGAATGAGGACCAGCGCCGCCGGGCCGTGGAGATCGGGCGCAAGCTGCTGGAGCGCGAGGCGAGGAGATTCAAGGTGCCGCTCACGCAGATCGCCGACCAGGACCTGGGCCGCATCGCCAACCTGTACGGCGTGGCCACCGCCGCCGACCTGCTGGCTACGCTGGGCCAGGGCAAGCACTCAGCCCACCAGGTGCTGGGCAAGCTGGTTCCGGGCTTTGCCTCCCTGGGCGAGCCGGAGCCGGCCGTCGAGCCTAAGCCCGGCGCCGGCGGCGAAGCGCCCATGTCCGACGCGGTGCGCAAGCTGCACCTCACGGGATCGGATTCGCTCCAGGTCGAGGGCCAGAACGATCTCCTGGTTTATCGGGCCCGCTGTTGCAACCCCATTCGCGGCGAAGAGATCATCGGCTACGTCACCCGCGGCAAAGGCGTCGCCGTCCATGCGCGCAGCTGCCCCAACGTGCAGAACCTGCTCTACGAGAGCGACCGCCGCATCGGCGTCGAGTGGGCGCGTGTCGGCGACCAGTCCGCCGGCGGCTCGCAGCGCTACCCGGTCAAGATCACCGTCTCCTGCGACGACCGCACCGGCATGTTGAAAGAGTTGACCGCCGTCATCTCCGACGAGAACACCAATATCCGCGCCGTCGATATTCGCAAGGACGAGAACGACGAAGCCATCATCGACTTTGTCGTCGACGCCGAGGACCTCCACCACCTGAACCGCATGGTTCTGGGCCTTCGCCGAGTCGGCGGCGTCCGCGCCGTCCACAGGACGCAGAAGCTGTAAGGGCCAGCCGAGGGCGATTCCAGGATCGACACATCCGGCGGCGGTCTGAGCCGGGGACTTATCGCGTCTTTGCGGTGCACTCCGTCGGTTGGCCCTGATCCCTGACCCCTGACCCCTGCTTCTACTTCACCAGCACGCCCGCCGCAACATAGGCGCTGCCCTTGACCCTGGCTTCAATCGACGGCAACTGCGGCGTCGGGGTCAGATTCTCGATGACCCCATCGTGCAGCAGCACCGTGTCCTCGACCTTGCCGCCGCGGATGCTGGGGTTCCAGGCGAAGGCCTGGTTGTTGACCACGACCTCTGCGCCCGCGGGCGTGGCGACCCATTCGCGCTCGCCGTAGCCGGTCGGTCCGCCCTGGTGGTGGAAGCGCTCCTCGCCGGAGAAACCCTGCGCCGCATAGGCCGCCTGGGCCACGGCGAAGAGTTCGGCTGAAGTTGCGCCTACGCGGGTTGCGTTCAACAGCGCCGCGTTCACCTGGGCGGCGGCTCGAAAGCGCGTCTCAAGCTCCGCCGGCAGCGCGCCGAAGTGAACGAAGCGGGTGATGGAGATGGCCAGCCCCCACTTGCGCGAGCACAGGTTGAGCATGGCGTACTTTTTGAGCCGGTTGCCGCGCGCCACGGCGTGCTTGTACTTGAGGATGCGATCGTCCACGGCGAAGAGATAAACCGAAGGCAGGATGCCGCGGCGCAACAAGGCGGCGGCGGTGATGGCCTCCAGGTCGTACTCGCTCATTCCCGGCTCGACCTTGTTGAGCGCCTCCACGGTGGCGGCCGCGGTCTCAACGCCCAGCCAGCGATAGCGCGCAATCTCCGTCTCGCTGAGCGCCGCGCGCAGCGGAGCGAGGTTGACTGGCGTCAGGCCCGGACAGGGGGTATCCGACCCGATTGGGGCCAGTTTTGCCGCGGCCGCGTTGGTGTCGTCCGCCCACCAGGGAAAGATTACCGGCTCAAAATCCAGCGCGCCAAACTCTTCGTCGTGCAGGCGCGGCGCCTCGTTCTCGGTGGTGAAGTAGTAGCGCTTGCCCGCGGCGGTCACCAGCAGCGAGGCCACGCCGGTCTCGCAGGGCGTGAGCACGCGCAACTCGACTGCTCCGCCCGTCAGCCAGGCCACATTTTCGTTGCGGCGGATGAGAACGCCCGCCAGCCCCTGGGCGCGCAGCCATTTCACCAGTTGCTCATGCTTCGCATCCAGCTCCGCATTCCACGCCTCTTCCGTCACCAAAGTGGCGCCGTTCACCACCAGGCTCTTGCCGATTCTCTTGGTCATGATTCTGCTTTCCTTTCGATGAACAAACGCCGGTCGAGGTCAGTGGTTTCCCACCCTTACGCTAGAAGAAAGGCGCAAGGATGGGCCACGGAGGTTCTTCCCACTCCTTACTCCCTATTCCCCACTCCCTATTCCCTACTCCCTCATCCCTTGCCTCTCTCAGTCCTCAAGCTCGGGGTGATAGTGGCTCTCCCAGCCCAGGTAACGGGCAGCCTCATGGATGGCCTTCGAGACATCGCTGAAGTTGGCGGCCACGTGGTGCTCGAATCCCTCGCGGCAGATGTACTTGAGCAGCTTCTGCAGCTGCGGAATCTCAGCCACGCCCGCGCCGCCGAAGGTGGTGAGCGGATCGTCGGTGAATTTGCCCGCTCCGGTGTATCCGCGAATCACGCCGCGGCGATCGTCGGTCGAGTAGCGGGCATAGCTCATGCCGCCGGCCTTGACGCGGCCCACGCAGGTGCCGAAGGCGTTCTCCTTGCCCACCGTGCCGGCGATGATCTCCTGGAAGTCCATGCGCACGTCCTTGAAGAAATGCTTGGGCAGGTTGGAGCAGTGGAAGCAGACGCACTTGTTCGGGTCGCTGCCGTAGTTGTTGTTCCAGTCGAGCAGCGCCGAGGGCGTGCCGCTGGCCAGGGCAAGCATGTGCATGCTCAGCGTGCCCGGCACATCCACCTCGCAGGCCGAGGGAATCAGGTTGTTGCTCATCATGCTCATGATGGTGCAGGGCACCACGCCGAAGTACTCTTCCATCGAGGTCCAGCACTGCACGGCGCTGATCGTGACGAAGGTCTGCTTCATCCAGGCGTCGATGACCGCGCCCAGCTTGGCCATCTTGACCAGCGCCGCGTCGGAGATCCCGGCGGTTGAGACATAGCTCTTGATGGCGGCCAGCTTGGCCTGCGCGGCGTCGTCCGTATCCTTCATCTTGTCGATGCGGCCAAAGACCTCCGAGAGGTCGAGGGTCTCGATGGAGATACCGCTGGTTTCGAGAATGCGCTCGGAGTAGCGGACGGTGTTGAAGGCCGTGGGACGCGCGCCGATAGCGCCGATGCGCAGATTCTTCAGGCCCTTGGCGATGCGGCAGACCGCGGAGAACCACTCCAGGTCGGCCTTGAACTCCGGCGAACCCAGCGTCTCGGTGTGCAGCGCGGTCAGCGAGTACGGAATGCCGTACTGCATCATGTTGTTGCAACAGCTCATCTTGCCGCAGAAGCTGTCGCGGCGCACGGCGATGCTCATGTCGTCGGAGCGGTCGGGCGTGGCCTGCACCAGTACCGGAACCTTGAGCCCCGAAAGGCGGATGGCGTCCACGATGCCGCGCTCCTCGCCGAAGTTGGGGAGCGTGACGATGATGCCGTCGATCTCCTCGGCGTGCTTCTGGAACAGCGCGGCGCAGCGCTGCGACTCAGCGTAGGTTTCCACCGCGCCATGCCTCGACTCCTCCGGGCTCAGCACCACGGCCTTCGCTCCGGCTGCCTCCAGAACGGAGATGATCTCTTCGCGGCCCGTCTTGGCCAGATGGCCGGGGAAGAAGCCGCGGTTGCCTACCACAATTCCGAATGTCATCGTACGTTGCGCTGTCATGTTTTTCTGCTCCCTCTTGTCCTTGCCGCCTGCGCGGCTTCACTGCGCCTGCCGGGTCCGGAATTGCCGTCCTCGTTCCGGAACTCCCGCGCCAGGAATGGTCTTTCAATCGCTGCTCGCGCCAGGACGGCCTGGCGCACATTCAATACCCGATCAGGGGCCTTCGGTCCCAGCCAGCTCCTACTCGCCGCCACGCCCTGGGCGAAACTTCACCACGTAAACCACCCCCAGCGCCAACAGCATGCCGCCCCACCAGACGGGCGTGTGCAAATTGGTCAACTGCACCAGGGGCGGGTAGATTCCCGAGTGCCACTCGTAGACGCCATAACAGAAGATAATCGCCCCGTAGGCGACCAGCAAAACCCCAATGAAGAACCAGATGGGAATACCGGAACCATGCATAACTCTTAGCCTTTCCTCCCGCTAGCAAGTCAAAACATCTCTTGTTACCAGAACAAAATGTTAAGCGCGCAGAAAATCACCACCACCAGCCCGGCCCAGGTCCACTCGTTCTTGTAGAACGGAACCGGATCTTCCTTGGGCAGAGGCGTCACGCCGTAGACCAGACCCTCCAGTTCCGCCGCCGGCCTGGGCTTGGTAAACATGCTCACCACAAAGATGACCAGGGCGGTGAAGAGGCACGCCCACAGCGCCCGGAAAACATTCTCGGCCATCGGCTTGGCGTCGGGCGAAAGCGCCACGTAGGCCAGCTTGGCGGGATAGAGGTGGACCCACTCGAAGAGGCCGGCCGAGAAGGCGATGCCCAGCAGCAGGCCCAGGAAGCCGGCGATTCTCGTAGCGCGCTTCCAGAACATGCCCAGCAGAATGGTGGCCAGCAGCGGCGCGATAAAGATGCTGAACAGCGCCTGCACGTAGTCCATGATGCCGTGCGACTTCTGCACCAGGTAGCCGGCGCCGATGGAAACCAGGACGCCTAGGACGATCGACGCCCGGCCCACCAGCACATAGTGGCTGTCGAAGCCTTTCTTGTTGATCAGCGGCTTGTAGATGTCGTAGGTCCAGACGGTGGAGAAGGCGCTGACGTTGCCGGCCATGCCGCTCATGAAGCCGGCGATCAGCGCGGTGATTCCCAGGCCCAGCAAACCGGGGCCGAGGTAGCGGACCATCATCAGCGGCAGCACCTCGTTATAGCTGTGCAGATCCGACCGCGGCCCCTCTTTTTGTTCGAGCACATCCCGCTGGACCGCCGGTGAAAGCGAGGTCTGCTTCAGCAGTGGAGCGCAATCGGGAGAGATCGGAGCGCAGGCCTTCCATGTGTCCTGCGGAACCAACTGCATGCGGCTGCCGTCGGGATTCTGCAACAGCACCAGGCCCAAAAGGCCGGGCAGAATGACGATGAACGGAACCGCCATCTTGAAGAACGACCCGATGATGGGAGCCATGCGCGCGGCGCGCAGATTATGGGCCGCCAAGACGCGCTGCACCACCAGGAAGTCGGTGGTCCAGTAACCGAAGCTGATGGCGAATCCCAGGCCGAAAACGATTCCCGTCCAGTGCACTCCCATGGGGTTGGCGGCGAATTGGCCGGTATCGCGCCACAGGTGGAAGTAGCTGTCGGAGTGCATATTGGCGATGATCTGGGTCTTCAGCCCGCTCACACCGCCGGCCTGGATCATGCCCAGAACCGGCACCAGCAGCGCGCCGCCCCAGATGAGCACGAACTGCAGCACCTCGTTGAAGATGGCCGAGCGCAATCCGCCCAGGGCGACGTACAGCGTGACCGCGAAGGCCGAGACCACGATGCTGAAGGTGTAACTCCACCCCAGCACCACCTTCATCACCACGGCCATGGCGAACATGTTCACGCCGCTCATCAGGATCATCTCCAGGGCGAAGGAGATGGCGGCCAGGACGCGGGCGTGCTCGCCGTAGCGCAGAAACAGGTAGCCGGGGACCGAGTGCGTCTTCGAGACGTAGTAGAAGGGCATCATCACCAGGCCGAGAAAGAGCATGGCGGGGATGGCGCCCACCCAGTACCAGTGGGTGGCGAGAATGCCGTACTGATAAGCCGAGCCTGCCCAGCCCATCAGCTCCAATGAGCCGAGATTGGCCGAGACAAAGCTCAAACCCGCGATCCACGCGGTCATTTGACGCCCGGCCATGAAGAACTCTTCGCCGGTATTGGTCCGGCCCCGGAGGTAGAAGCCGATCCAGATGACCATACCGAAGTAGAGTGCGATTACGGCGATGTCCCACGAGCCCAGACGCGCCAGCGGCGCCGCGCTGAAGGCCAGGAATGATGGCAGGGAGCCGATTGAGCCGGCGGCAAGGCAGGCGGGAACCAATCCGAACATTGCGTCACCAGAAAGGGTGAATACGTCCGTCGAGCCGTTGGACGTTCGCCCTTAAGTAAATGGGTTTACTCCAACCCTTGTCAAGCGGCGGACGGCGTCCGCCAAGGCAAACGCATCTCAATTCCCCTGATAGCTATCGACGGTCGGTTTTGTAACAAGGGCACGACTTCAGTCGGGCCGCCACGGAAGCATTAGACAATAGGGGCTTTAGCCCCTGCCAGCCTCTCCAGTTCCCCTTGGCCGATTGCCGGGCGATGCCGCATACAGGGGCTAAAGCCCAGCGCATGACCTCCGCCCTTATGCGGCCCGACTGAAGTCGTGCCCTTGTTACAAAGCTCATGAATTCGTCATTTGCGCGGTGTGTCCTCTTCGCATAAAGGTGTGATTCTAGACGCGTTTGCCCTGCGGCGGGCGGAGATTACCGCTTTGCCTGCGCCGGCGTCTTCGCCTTCGGGATGCCGTGCCGGTGGCAGTCCGCGCACCGCACCCAGTGAATGTTGTGCGCGCTGGACGCGCTGGCATAGGTGGTATCCATCTTCTCCACGTCCAGCCCGCAGTGGGACATCTGCGGGTGGCACGTCTTGCACGATGCCCGCGTGTTTTCATTGTGGTCGCCGTGGCAGGAGATGCAGCTCAGGCCCTCATGCACGCCAACCGGCGTGCGATCGTCGCCCGAGCCCACCTGCGCTCCCCAGGCGTTGACCGCAGCAATCGAGCCCGCTTCGGGCTGGCGCGGGGCGTGGCACTGGTAGCAGATCGCTTGGCGTGGGTCCGGGCTCATTTGCACCACGCGCGCGCCATCCCGCAGTTGGGGAATGGCCAGCGCCGCCGCGGCAAAGTGCATGGCCTCCCGCCGGTCATAGAAGGCCAGCCAATCGTGAACGGCCGCGCCCGCCACGGATATGCGCGCGGCAGGCTTCGTTTCCGGGGCGCCCGCCCGGTGAATCCAGTGGCACGCCTGACAGGGAATCGCCGGCTGATCGGCAAAGCCCGAGCGGATCAGATGCCAGGGTCCCACCGTGTTCAGCGGCTGAACCAGATCGCGCACCGAGCCGTCGAAGTGCATTCCGTGGCAGCGGAGGCAATCGTCCATCAGGTGCTGCTGGGAGTTCTGCTTCGGGTTCAAGAAGATCTGGCCGTAGGTGGCGCTGTGCGGACCGGCATGCCAGGTGGCATATTCGCGCCGGTGGCACTTCTCGCAGTTCGGAACCATCTCCAGCGCATCCACATCGCGCAGCCGGATGGCCTCAGGCCAACTGCCGGCGAGATGGACCCGGATGTGGCGCAGCTTGGCAGCCAGGCTCGCCTGGTGGCAGTCCATGCAGCCCATGTTGCGGTGCGGAGAGCCGTGCATGGCGTCCACAAAGGAAGCCATCTCGTGGCATCTCGCGCAGCCGTTGCCGCTGGGCGAGGTGTAATACCACGACGCGCCATAGATGCTTGCGCCGGCAACGATCGCCAGCGAGACGATAACGATGGCCGCATTCCGCAGGAATCGCTTCATGACCGGAATCCCGTGCCCTTCCAGTTGCGAACCAACTCGCCGGAGGCAAAGTAGGCGATGGCCATGATGGTCAGCACCGGGTTGAAGCCGCCGTTGGTCACATGCACGCTGGAGTCGATGACGAAGACATTGTCCACGTCGTGAATCCGGCAGTTCCGGTCCACGACCGAGCTGCGCGGATCGCTGCCCATGCGGCAGGTGCCGGCCTGGTGCTGGCCGGCCGAAACCAGCTCGGCCTTGTAACTCATCAGCGAGGTGTCGATCGCTCCCGCCTCCTTCAGCCAGGCTTCAGCGCGCTTGGCCTGCACTTCGCCGATCTCGAAGGTGTGGGGATGCACGTTTCCCGACAGGCGCACCACCGGCAGGCCCCACTTGTCTCTCACAGTCGGGTCGAGCGTGACCCGGCCCTCCGCCGTGGGAATCTGCTGGGTCGGCCCCATGATGACAATGCTGCGCTTGTGCCAGTCGCGCATGGCCTGCTTGTGGCCCACGCCCCAGCGCGGCGTCTTCGCGGGCAGCCGGTCGATCATGTGAATCGGCAGGCGGATGAACTCGTTGGCCAGCATGCCTCCGCCGCACAGGCCGGGCGTGCCATGGTTGTAGTCGGTGATGGCGATGGTCGCCCCCGGACCCACGTCGTCGTAGGTCTCGAAGTCGAAGTAGCCCACGGCGCCGGTGTAGTGATGGCCCTGCAGATGGCGGCCCACCTGGTCGTGGCGATTGCCGAGACCCTCGGGAAACAGCCGGCTCTTTGAATTCAGAAGCAGGCGGGCCGACTCGGTCGCGCAGCCGGAGACCACCACCAGATCGGAAGGCTGTTCCTGCAAGCGTCCTCTGGCGTCGAAGTAGGAGACGCCGCGCGCTCGTCCCCGCTCGTCGGTGAGGATCTCGCCTGCCATGCACTCTGTTCGCAGCTCGCAGTTGCCGGTGTTGAGCGCGATGGGGATCACCGTGTTCTGCGAGCCGTTCTTGGCGTCCACCTCGCAGGCGAATCCACAGCACCATCGGCAGCGCATGCACGGGCCGCGGCCGTTGTAGGGCACGCTGTTGCGAGCCATGGGTATGTGAAAGGGATGCAATCCCAGCCGCTTTGCCGCCGGCTCCAGAATGGCGAACTCGCGGCCGGGCGGCAGCGGCGGCATGGGCAGAGGACGCCGGCGCGGGCCATGAAACGGCGTGCCCGAGTAGTCGCCCGAGACGCCGATCTCGTATTCGGCCTTCTCGTAGAACGGCTCCAGGTCGTCGTAGCTGATGGGCCAGTCTTCCAGAGAGCTTCCCGCCGGCGCGCCGTAGGTCGAGCGCATGCGGAAGTCCTGGGGCAGATAGCGCCAGGCCTGCGCGCCGTAGCTCAGCGTTCCGCCTCCCACGCAGGCGGCATCGTTCTGGTAGCTGCCCTCGCTGGGCAGCACGGTGTGCGCCGCGCCCCTGGGATCGACCCAGACCCGCGGATTGCCCTCATCCTCCGGCCCAAACGCATTGCCCAGCACGGTGGTGCGCTGATTGCTAAGATCGTCCTTGCGGCAATCGTATGCCGTGTACCACTTGCCGCGCTCCAGCAGGACGACGCTCAGGCCCGCAACGGCCAGCTCCTTGGCGACGATGCCGCCCGCGGCCCCGGCTCCGACCACCACCGCATTCACCCGCTTCATGACGGCGAGCCCTTTCTCAGGTCGTATTGCGCGCGGCCCAGCGGGGGCGGCTCAGGCAGCCCCAGCATCCGCCAGCTCACGGCGTCACGATTGCCTCCGTGGCGCGGCGAGCCGTAATAGCCCTCGAGGGTGTGGCCGCGCACCAGTTCAAAAAAGGCCCCATTCTGCTCGGAAAGATCGCTGACGATCTCGAACTGCTCCTGCTGCGAGAGCGCGGACAGATCCTGGCCGAATCGCTTCCGGCTCATCGCCTGAGCCTGCTCCAAACCGCTCCGGTAGGCGTCCTGATGACGCCGGAAGTGGCGGATCAGCTGGCGATCGATGTAGGTGAGCACGCCAGCCTGAGAGGCGCTGGGGAAATCGTCCGCGGGGATGATCCGATCGCAGATCGCGGCCAGCGTCCGGGCCTGGTCCTCGCTCAGGAACTCCCAATTCCCATGCTTGCCGGGGGCGCAGCCGACGGCCATGGCCGCGCCTCCCAGTGCGCCGGCAGCCACAAACTGCCTCCGCGTCACAAGGCCGGCTTTTCCGCTCATGGGCATCGGCGTCTCCTGCGGACCGAACTCCACTCCGCGGGCGTTTCTCCGCGGAATGGCGAGAGCACTCCGGTCATCGCTCTTCCGGTCCATGCTTGGCGCGCCGTGACAGGCATGTCTGTGCCGCAAATCACGTTTGGATTTAGGGGTTCGCTGGACGCAGGACGATTCTGACCGCAAGCCATCTCAAAGATCGGTTTTGAAAGGGCACGGCTTTAGCCGTGCCGCAAAATGCCCAGTGAAACTGTGGGCTTCAGCCCCTGAGGGATGTCTTATCTGACCTCAATGACCTTGATAAGATGGCCCCTGCTCAAGCTCGAGGGCATTCGAGCGCCCGGATCGATCGCCGGCAGATCAACAGCGGGACAGCGCCGAAGACTCCAAAGCCACAGTCCACTAGCCGCCATCCGACTGGGATGTCGCGGATGTGGCCAGCGATCAAAGCCAGCGGGATGACTCCCGCGCAGGCGATCAGGCCGAAGGTAATGACCCACTTGTTGCGGACGGGATCGATGCAGGGACCAACGAATGCGACGGCGATGGCCAGGTGAGCGAATGCCAGCCAGTCGGTGCCGTAGGCGAGGAAGGGATAGCGGGCGTTCGTGTCGCGGAGTCCATCGCCGACGCGTTCGATCCACGGGAGCAGGCCGGCGGATTGGGCAACCGGCCGCAACGCGCCCGCGTGAAGAAGGCGGATGAGCCAACCGAGCTCGCTTTGGAGAGGAAAAGCTGTGATGCCGCTGAGAACCAGGCCGGCGATGAAGACGGCGAGCCAGAAGCGAATGCGGCGAAGATGATCAGTTTGCGCCATGGAAGTGAACAGAGTAGCTCGTTCCATGGAGTTCGTCCAGTTGCACATGCCTTTCCTCATCGGATTCTTTCCGGGGCAGGCTCGAAGGCTATGACTTGCCCGTCGCCGGGCGGTATTGCCGGCAAGCCGGCGGCGCTGGGTTCCTGCCCCTGGCTTGCTGGCGCGCGGGTCACCCGCGAGAGCACGCCCTCCAGCAGCGGCGTTGCCCAGGTAAGCTGCCGGGCCCGGATCATCAGATCCCAGAGCGGCTCGAACTTCTTCCAGCCGGAGGCATAGAAGAAGTGTTTCGCCTGGTGCTTCAACGTTCCGTGATGCAGCGAGGCGCGCGCGATGGAACTCCAACTGTAGAACTCGCGATACGCCCAATCGTACCCCGCTTTCAGGCTTTCGGGCTTGAGTCGCGCCGGACGGTAGACGACATGTCTGGTGTCGTAGAGGTTCCAGTCGGCGGTCAGCATGCGCCCTTCGCGCACCATGCGGGCATGCAGTTGCGTGCCTGGGTACGGCGTTTGAATATGAAAGGTCGCCGTGGTGATGCCTTGCTCGATGGCCCAGTCCACCGTGCGGCGGAAGACGTCTTCGCCGTCATCGTCCATGCCGAAGACAAAGCTGCCGTTGATCATGATGCCCAGCGAATGCAATCGGCCGGCGACAGCCTGGTAGTCGCGGCCGAGGTTCTGGCGCTTGTTGCTGCGCCTCAGGTTCTCCGGCGTGAGGGTTTCAAAGCCGACGAAGATGCTGCGCAGCCCGGCCTCCGCCGCACGCTCGATCAGATCGCCGCGCAAGATGGAATCCACCGTCGCGGCGCCCTGAAACAGCCGACCCATGCCCTTCATGCCGGCAAACAGCGCCTCGGCAAAGCGCCGGTCGCCGAGCAGATGATCGTCGAGAAAATAGAGATGCCGTCCCGGCAGCCGGTCAATCTCCGCCAGCGCGTCGTCCACCCGCTGCGTGTAAAACCCCTGCCCGCCCTGAAAGAACGCATCCTTGTAACAGAAGTCGCAATGCTGCGGGCATCCGCGCGTCACCACGATGGAGTTAGGCACGAGATAGTAGTTGCGCCGGATGAGATCGCGGCGCACCGGCGGAAGGCCCTCCAATGTGCGGCCCGCCGTTGAGGCATAGACTCGCTGCGGGCGCCCCGCTCGAAAGTCCTTCAGAAACTCCGGAAAGGTCTGTTCCCCGGGCCCCAGAAAAACGGCGTCCGCATGACTGGCAGCCTCGCCGGGAAGCGAGGTGACATGCAGCCCTCCGAGACAGACAAACACGCCTTTGCTCCGGTAATGGTCGGCAATCCTGTAAGCGCGATAGGCATTGGTGATGTAGACCTGGATGACAACCAGGTCCGGCTCATCCTCGATGGCGAGCGGTTCCACGTGTTCGTCCACGATGACCGCGCGGTCATCCGGAGACAGATACGCGGCCAGCGTGGCCAGCCCCAGCGGCGGGAACAGCGAATACTTGATTGGACGCCAGTAAGGGCTGGTCGCCTCAGTCAGGGCGGGCAAAATGAATTTGACTTCGATGGGCCGTCTGCCGGAGAGCAAACGTGAATCCGGGAATATCATCGCGCGCCTCCCGCCGATAACACCGAGGAGAGTACAGCGGCTTCGGGAACGCCGCCAAAGCGCCGTTCCCTGCGCTTGAATTCTGCCAGCGCGGCATCCAGATCGGCCACGTCGAAGTCCGGCCACATGCGATCGGTAAACACAAGTTCGGCATACGCCGACTCCCACAGCAGGAAGTCCGAAAGACGCTTCTCGCCGCCGGTGCGAATCAGCAAATCCACCTCACCGCTCTCCGCCGTCAGAGCCCGCGCAAGCATGCGTCCCATCAGCGCTGGCGAGGGCGCCCGTTCCGTTGAAAGCGCGCCGGCAACCTCAACAGCGGCGCGCGCAATGGCATCGCGCGACGAGTAGTCGATGGCGACGCGCAGATGGAGGCTGCGTCCCGCGGCCGTTACGCGTTCCGCCCGGTCGATCTCGCGCAGCAGCGGACCCGGCAGCCGGTCGCGCCGTCCGATCACCTCCAGCCTTGCGCCGCTCTGCCTGAGTCTCTCCATCTCCAAGCGCAGAGAGGCCCTCAGCAGCCAGAAGATGCTCTTCACCTCGTCGGCCGGCCGGCGCCAGTTATCCGATGAAAACGCGTAAAGGGTAAGTAGCCGGATGCCCGCGTCCGGCGCGTGTTCCACAATCCGCCGCGCGGCGGCCACTCCGGCCCGATGACCTGCCACTCGCGGCAGTCCGCGCCGCGTTGCCCAGCGGCCATTGCCGTCCATGATGATGGCCACATGCAATCCCTGGTGCGTCCCACTTTGCATTACAAAGTCACCTCGCAAAGACCGGGTCGATTCGGCGGGTGCGGCGTCCTCCCTCCGGCGCACAGAGTGGGATAACACTCACTGCCCAAGAGAGGACGCAATCCACTTTCTCAATCGGGGAACGAATCTTCTCGACGCGGCTCCTGTTCTATGCGGTGCTTTTTGGATCCGGCGGTGCGGTCCGCGGTTCGGGAGCGTTTGGCGCCGGGAGCGAGCTATACCAGTCGATCCCGCGAGTGAAGTACATGGCGGCGGCCACTGCCAGGAAGCTGGCGATCGCGCCCACCAGCAATGCGTTGTCCTCGAGCCGCAGCAGCATATAAATCAGCGCATACAGCAAAGTGAAGATGGCCAAGGCCCTGAATCCCTGCAGTCGGCTGGAGAATATCCATCCCGCGTTGGCCGAAAGCAGAGTCACCGTGGCGGCGCCGGCAAGAAGAAAGCCAAGGTCGAAGCCGATTCTCTCCGCCAGGGATAACAAGAGAAGATAAAAGATGATCTGAGCTATCCCAACCAGAACATATTGCGCGGGGTGAACCCGCTTTCCGGTCGTAACCTCAAACACGAAGTAGGAGAGGAAGAGCAGCCCGAGAAACAGAGCCACATATTTGAGGGACCGGTTGACGGATTGATAGGGATCGGCCACCTCGATGAAGGAAACGCCAAGCGCCGTTGCATCGAGCCCGGCGATGGAGTCGGCCTGCCCCTCGGCGCGCACTCCGCGGGCAATGAAGGGTACGGACCACTCCGCTGTGAAGCCATGGGGCGAGACCGTCCGCGCGACGGGCAGGAATCCTCCATCGAATCCCGGATTCGGCCAATCGCCCTGCACGGCGAGGTAAGTTGTCTTGCCATAGGCAAGCACCGCAATCCGTTCAGCGCCGGAAAATCGCAAAGCTGATGTTACATTGAACTGCGCATCCGGCTTTGCGAATCCGCCGCCCTTTGCGCCGAAAAGAGTCAGCTTGACCCGCTGGTTCTCATCTCCTCCGATCGACAAGTCCTGGCCAATCGCCGCCGGGACAAGCGTCATCGTCTTTCCATCCGCCGTCAAGGTAGCGTCTGCCAGCGCTCCGCGCGCGTCACTGACTCCAACGACGATTTCGGCACGGCTCCAGTCGAGTTCCGCGGCCGGCGGCGCCGCGGCCGATACCCCGGTCAAATCGAATGCGCCATCGAGTTGTAAGTCTGCCTGGAAGACCGGCACCTTGAAGAGCGATCGGTGCCGCTCCTCCGTAGCGGTCTTCACTACCGCCGAAGCTCGCGCCGGAAATACCAGATACATGCCATGCCTTGCAAAGCCGCTTGGAGATTGCGGTGGAATGTTGTAGGGGATGGCAAGAGTCGGCCCGAGAAAAGTCTGCCGGCCGCCCACATAGCCGCTTATTTCCTTTGCGACATCCGCGGCCCGCATCTTTCTGTCTGCCAGCAGCCCCACGACAAACAGCGCCGGGATGGTCATGAGCAGAGCCAGTCCGCAGACTACGATGAGTTTTACGCCCATCGACCTGGACTTCATCCTGGCTTGCACGCCCGATTGGAACATCGAAGAATCGCTCACTTTCATTCCTCCTTGCTTCATTTGCTTTGCACTGCAAAGTCACTTCACAAAAAAACTCAGGCCCGGGATGGTGCCAGGCCGCGCACCGGACCGGATGCCGGCCCTTCCCGAGTTACTCTCGCCGCATCCCGAACCACCTGCTCCAGCGTGGAAAGATACTCCATGTAGCGCGCCCGGCCAAACGAGGTGATGCGGCAGACCGTCAGCGGACGATTGCGGTCGGTCTTTTTCACGATCTCCACCAGCCTTCCCTCTTCCAGCACGCGCAGATGCCGGTTCAGATTGCCGTCCGTTAGAGCGCAAAGCTGTTTGAGATCGCCGAACGCCAAGCCCTTCGGATTGGTAATCAGAGAGGTCAGCACGCTGAGGCGCGCGCGCTCGTGAATCACGCGGTCCAGACCTTCATAAGCGAAGCGCCCTTCGCTGCTCGCGGCCTTAGCCTTCATCCCCGTCCTCCTTGGCGGCTAAGAGCAGAATCCCCGCCACCAGCATCTGCCCCGCTCCATACGGAATGCCCATGGCCCACGGCGAGAGCGCCCGGCTGTCGGCCAGCGAGATCGAGGCCAGGCCCGTCAGCAGATACCACGCTCCCGCCACAACCATCGGGCGGGGCAGAAAGCGGCACGACGAAAACACGCCCAGGCTGAAGATGACCTGCCAGAGTCCGGGAAGCATCCACAGCGCCGCCGGCGCGTAGCGCACGAGCACAACCGTCACCAGCGCGCCCGCGCCCGCCGACGGCAGAAACTGCTCAACGGCCATGCGGATCATCGCATCCGCCATCCCTGAATGAACGCGCCGCGTGCGCGCGTACATCTCCGTCCCAATCAAGGCAGCCGACAGGACGGCGGTCCAGATCCAAATGCCCAGGTAGGCCGGCACATGACTTGCCGGATCAGGCAGCCACACGGCCTGCGCCCCGGCGGCCGCAACCGCCAGAACACCCGTGCCGGCAAGAGTCGCCGGACCGTAGCCGCGGAACTCCGTACTGTGGGCCACCTGCCTGCGAATACTGCTGATGTCGCCCAGCGCTTTGTGCAGATCGTTCATGCCGTTCTCACTTTGCATTACAAAGTACACCAACCCTGGGCCGCTGTCAACTGTGCCGGTTTTGGACGCTACCGGAGCCCGATCCTACGGCAGCCCCAGCTCCCGCTTGGCAAACAACCGGAACTCCTCCGAATAAACCAGCTCGTGCGTCGTCCAGGTGTCCTGCACAAAATCCACGCGGCACCATCGCCGGAACAGGCATATCCACCATTGCGCGTGCGGCGAAACCCGGTTGTCCGGAAACGCCAACTGCGAATCCGTATAGATGGTATACATAAGGTCCACCAGCGCCACGGCAAACTGCGTCGCATACAATTCGCTCTGTGGAGGATCCTGCGGCGGCTTCCAATCCACATACGGAAGATCGGTTGTGTTTCCTTGCCTGTCGGTAATGGGCTTCGTCGGAAGGTCGCCCGTTTTACGCTGATCGTTCAGCCGCTCCTCCAGGCCAACCAACTCCTTGCGCTCCCGCAGTTCCTTCAGAATCCCCTCATACCGGCTCACATGGTCGCTATGATACTTCTCCATCTCCGGGGTTCGGGGATACCAGATCGAATACATCCGGTCAAACAACTCGGGTATCTCCCCGCGGTCTTTGACCTTCGTCTCCTGGGGCGAAAGCGCGGGCTGGATGGCCGTCATCACGATGTGGTGACCCAGCCTCCGATAGGCCTCGAAGAGCGTCTCGGTAAACCACTGGTTGGCCGTCGAATCCTGCGGAAACGCCGGGCTCTTCAACTGGTGCGCCAGCAAATCCGCCGGCTCATCCCCCACCAGCGACGACTTCAGGTACACAATCACCCCCGTGTACTCGTCGTCGCCCTCATCTCCCAGGCACTCGCATGCCATCGCCGCCTTCGCTTTGGTCTCCGCTCCGGGCGGCGCGGGGTAGCGAATCGTCCCCACCACGCAATGCGCCTTGCTGTAACCCGTATCTTCCTGAATCTGCAAGGGCCGCAAATCCAGGTCGATCTCCGCCCCAAAATCCGCCCTGCACTTGGTGATGGCCCCGCCTATCCCCTCGAACTTCATCTCCGAGTCTTCTTCGGCATCGCAGACGACAATGTATCGGCACCGGCGCCGCACCAGCTCATACAACCCCATATTCTCAAAGTGGCCGCCGTCGCTCAGATTCACATAATCCGCGCCGTCGCCCACCGCTCCGAAAAGCTCTTTGAAGAGGTGCAAAAGGGCAAACTGGGGCGTTGACCGGCCAGTTTTCGCGGGCCACACATCCGTCTTCCGCGGATTCGATATCCACCAACCCAGCCGCACATTGAAAAAGGTCATCAGAAACGCCAAAGCCGGATTGCTGTTATACCCCTGGTTGGGATTGAGCGCCGCTCCCGATATTGCCACCACTGAATCCAGATCGATGCCCCCGCCCCGGTAGGCGTACTCATCCGTCGGAACATAGCCGTTATAACTCACCTTCTTGTCCGGCCGCCCATCCGTCCAGCCTACGCTGTAACCCGAAAGCAACGGCGTAAAGGCAAAGCTCGTCCCCTTACGCTCCTGCGTCGCAAGGTCCTCTCCGGTGGTCAGATTCAGCGTGGCGCAAAAGATGGGAAACGGCCCGTCGTACTTACCCTTCTTACCGGGCTTCCCCTTCCTGTCGGGCGGCCGTCGATAACCGAACGGCAGCAGATCGCGCAAGCGCGGCGTAAGATCCCGCATCCACCCGTCCCAGCCCGTCACTCGGCTGCGATCGTCGAAGCCCGTAAACGGGTCGGGCTGCCGTCTTCCCGGCACCGTCGCCCCCAGGTAGCAGCGCGACAGCCGGTTGCGGTAAAACGCATGCATGGAAAACTCGTTGATGTCCACCCGCCAGCCCAGCAGCAATGCCACCAGAACAGCCGAAAGCAAACATAGAATATCCGCGGTCACAAACGGGAGCCACTTCGAACCCAGAGTCAGCGGGCACTCCGCCAGCCGCCAGGTCAGCTTGTCCACACCGACCGAAGTCCCGAACGAGAGCAACAGCAGCATACTTACAATTGCTATCGGAGCCGCTATCATGGCCAGTAAGTCCATGGGCTTCAAACCGAGGAAAGCGCCCTCCGTCGGCTTCCCGTCGGCTTTGCCGCTCCATCCGGCAAAGATAGTCGCCCCGTGCGCCGCCGCAAATGCAATCAGCGACGACCAGATCCAAGCCAGGCCTTTGCCTTCGATGTAGTAACCCAAGTACGGCCCAACCAATACCAGGCCAACTACGCCGGCCCATAGCAGCGCGTACAACAGGGACCACGCTCGCAACCGCGCCAGCCACTCCCGCCGGATACTCCCGTAATCCCGGCCCAGCAAGCCCACTGTCAGTTCAATCGCCACGTAAGGCAGGCTCAGCAGCAGCGCCGGCAACAGCGCCAGGCGAATCCGCCAGGGATCGATCGTCATCCCGGCAGCGCTATCCTTTACCATGCTCATGGCGCCGGTAACATTGGCCGCGACCCCACCGGACACTTGACTCATCGTGAAACTCAGCGATTGGTTTACGGCATCCTTTGCGCCCAACGCGGCATGAATCCATTCACTGAGCGCCGCGGAGGCCCATCGGGTCGCCTCCATCACCGCCCAGCCCAGCGCCGCCGCAACCGCGGTCGCCAGCACCCCTCCCGCGGCAAACCCAATCAAAGCCCATGCCGTCCGCCATCGACCGGTTTCCGGGTTCAGATTCGCGTACGCCCTCATCACTCCGCCGGCAAAGATCGCCACCTCCACCATCGCCAGCATGAGGACGCACAGCACCGCAATCGGCCCCCAGTACCACAAGGAATCGGCGGCTCCATGCGTCTGCACCCAGTAACTCACCCACAGCGAGCATCCCAGCCAGGGCGCAATCACCCAGGCCACCACTGCCCCATTCGTCATCAGGTCTTCGCCGGGGCCCGTTCTCAGGTTAGCTATCTTGCCTTGCTTGCGCAGGTCTCGAATCAATCCGTAGATGGACGGAATCTTCAGCCCGAGCCTGCGCGCAATCGCCCACCGCGCAACTGCTGCCCTCGCCATCGGACCCATCGCCCAGGGTTTCCGCGTTGCAACTCTGTCTTCCTGCAGGCGCAGGTTTCGCCACAGTTTCAAAAGGGATAGCATTGCCCACGCCAGCAGCAACGCGCCGCCGACCGACCACCCCCATCTTCCAGCGACGCCGAGCGGAAGGCCGGGATGCCAGCCCTCGATCGGCTCGGGCAAGAGCAGGTGCACAAGAAAGAACGCGAAAGCAAACGCGGCCAGGATCGGTATCTGGTTCAGGATCGTGTTGCGCAGCCAGATGGCAATCGCCGTCCAGGTGTCGGTGGAAAAGACTCCCCGCCTGGGAGTAAGGTAACTCGCATACCGCTTCAGCCACTGGATCGGCTCCGGCGCCCTCGGCAGGCACTCCGGTTCCGCCTGCGGAATCAACTCCTTCATCACCGAAGACAGGGTTCCATTGCGCAGAATCCATCCCGCCAGAAACTCATGGATATAGCCCCCGCCGGAGACCGAGGAAAGATAGTCGATATGGGGCAGAACATCCAACTGCGCCAACCCCTGCATCACTCCCAGGTTGAAAGTTGCGCTGCGTATCCCGCCCCCGGAAAAACAAACCCCCGTCAGCCTCTCTTTCGCCGCAATCTTGTAAACATCCTGATACCCAGCGCCTTTCACGCCCCTTGCTTTCATCTCCTGCTCCAGCAGCCATTTGCTCGGCACGTAGGCAGTGCGCGCGGCCAGCCGCTGCTGCAGCTTCGGATCCGCCGCAAGAACCTCCAGCAAGGTGTCTTTGGGATAGAATGAGCCCTGGATCTCCACGCAGGGCCCGAATAACATGTCGATCATGTTATCGGCGTTTTTGGCGCCGTCTTTCGCTAACCGCGGATCGAAGCCGAACTTCTTCACAACTTCTCCGCGCAGCTTTCGATCGCTCCCCAGCCTTTGGCGCAGGCTTTCCTTGTCGAATATCTCGCCGTCGATCTCCTGAGTCTCCGGATAGGAAACCTCCGCCACCTCCGCCAGCTCCATCAGCCGCTCGCAGTACTTCGTGTTCCCGTCTTCAGCGGCCTCTCCCGTCGCGACTTGCGGCTTCTCGCTCATTTCAACTCCAATCGTTCTCCAGCCCTCGCGCGCGGGCTTGCCGCGATCCGCTTCGCCTGCAATTCAGAATGCGCGGTATGAGGTGAGAATAACTACGAAACGTGTTTCTGTCTTCGAATTGGCGGCGGAAGCGATCAACGGAAAATTTCTCGCGAAGCGGTAGGATGGGGAAGCTTCAGTTTGAAGTTGTATACCACAGCTCCCATTAGGCGTCAACATTACATTTACACGGAATCGGTAATGCCGTTACGGCCGCCAAACTCCGGCGCGGCCGGCTGAACGCCATGTTGAGCGGGACCGGTCCCTGGACGGAGCGCCCCCAATAAGACTTGGTAAGACCGGCAGGCGAAGTCTCCCGCTAAAACGAATGCCCCACCCTGGCGGATGAGGCATTCGTTCTTGATCTTGCCGCTCGACAGGAGGAGTCCGCCTAGACAGCCTGCCCTGAGCAAGGTCGAAGGGGCCAGTCCTCAGTCGTAGTATTCGAGGCCGAGGTGGGTAATGAGGCCGGCGCCCATGATATGCCGCAGCGTATTCTTGAGCTTCATCGACTGGATGAACAGATCGTGCTCGGGATAGAGTCCGGGAGCCGTCTGCGGCGACTTCAGATAGAAGCTCAGCCACTCCTGAATTCCGATCGAGCGCAGCGACGGCGTGCGCTTGGCCAGGTCCAGGAAGAGCACCAGGTCGAGGGCAATGGGCGCGGCCAGAATCGAATCCCGGCAGAGGAAGTTCACCTTGATCTGCATGGGATAGCCCAGCCAGCCGAAGATGTCGATGTTATCCCAGGCCTCCTTGTCGTCGCCGCGAGGTGGATAGTAGTTGATGCGAATCTTGTGGTAGAGTTCCTGGTAGAGGTCGGGATATAGCTCCGGCTGAAAGATGTAGTCGAGCGAGCCCAGCTTGGACTCCTCCTTGGTCTTGAAGGACTGGGGATCGTCCAGCACCTCGCCGTCGCGGTTGCCCAGAATATTGGTCGAGAACCAGCCGGAGACGCCCAGCATGCGCGCCTTGAAGGCCGGCGCCAGCACCGTCTTCATGAAGGTCTGGCCGGTCTTGAAGTCCTTGCCGCAGATGGGCGCGGCGTTGCGCCTCGACAGTTCGATCAGCGCCTTGGTATCCACCGTCAGGTTGGGCGCGCCATTGGCGAAGGGCACGCCCTCGCTCAGCGCCGCGTAGGCATAAATCTGCGAGGGAGCGATGGCGATGTCGTCGTTCTCCAGGCCCTTCTCGAAGGCCTCGATGGACTCATGCACCGCCGCCGGCTCGATGAAGATCTCGGTCGAAGCGGCCCAGATCATCACCACGCGGTCCACGGTCTTCTTGAAGGCCCGAATGTCGGCGATGACCTGGTCGGCCAGGTCGCGCTTGCTCCTGCCTGTCTTCACATGCGTGCCGTGAAGGCGCTTGACGTAATACTGGTCGAAGACGGCGGGCAGCGGCTTGATGGTCTCCAGGTAAGGCTTGAGCTGATCCAGCATCTCGTTGTTCAGCACCTTGGCGTGGGCGGCGGACTCGTAGACGTTGTCCGCGAAGATGTCCCAGCCGGTAAAGACCAGATCGTTCAGATTGGCCAGCGGGACAAAGTCCTTGATCAGCGGCGAGTTGCTGTCGGTACGCTTGCCCAGGCGGATAGTGCCCATTTGGGTGAGCGATCCGATCGGCTTGGCCAGTCCGCGGCGGACGGCCTCGACGCCGGCGATCATGGTGGTGGCCACGGCGCCCAGGCCGACCACCATCACTCCCAGTTTGCCCGTGGCGGGCGCAATCTTCGACGCTGCGGCGGTCTTCTGGCCGCCCTGTTCCTCAGTTGACATCGCTTCTCCCAACCTTCCTTCGCTGCTCCGGATCTCCAGGGCGCTCTTACCATCTTCCGGCAAAGGCAATCGTGTGCGCCTCGCGGAGCGACCTCATCCCATTCCCAGTTCTATGCGGCCTCCACTTGCCTGCCGCGCTTCAAGTGAGTCCATACAAACCAGACGATCCCCGCCGCCAGCGCGATCTCGACCACCAGATGGAAGCGGTGGAAAATCTGGTGAAAACGAGGGTCGGTGTGCCACGCCTCGCCCAGCCTCATCCCCGCATACGCCAGCGCGAAGCACCACGGCCAGGAACCTACAAAAGTGTAAATGTGAAAGCGAAGCTGGGGCATCCTCGCGATTCCCGCCGGAAAGGCGATAAAAGTGCGCACCACCGGCAGCAGCCGGGCCAGCAACACCGCGATCGATCCATACTTCGCGAAGAACTCCGTCATGCGGTCCAGGTCGCGATGGCTCATCAGAACCCATCTTCCGTAGCGCTCGACCAGCGGCCGGCCCCCCTTGGCGCCGATCCAGTAGGCGACCACCGAGCCGAGATTGCAGCCCGCCGCTCCGGCCGTCGCCGCCCAGAAGAGAGTGAAGTGGCCCTGGTAAACCACGAAGCCGGCGAAGGGCATGATGATCTCGGAGGGCAGCGGAATGCAGGCCGATTCAATTCCCATCAGCGCGACGATGCCGGCATAGCCGCCCATATCGATTACGTGGGTTACGAAGTGCACCAGGAAGGTCAGAATTCTCTCATTCATTCGCCTCCTCAGTATATAGGGCCAAGGCGGACCGGCGTCCCGGGTTCCGGCCTCCGTTCGGCGAGAACCGCCCTGCCGCCCAATCCCGTCTACTCGCCATTCCCGAGAAGCAAGCCAACTGGTTAACTCGCTACCTCCGCGAAGCGGTGCTATCTCGCTGTCTTTCTTCAATCCCCAGCCTCCGGGTAGAAACCGCGAACTCACCTTCGCTTTGCTACGATGAGGAGGTATCGAACGAAAGGCATTCCCCTTGGCCAACTTCCCCGCCGTTCCGCTCACGCTTGAAGGCTCGCCGCTGCTGCACCAGTTCTTCCGCTTCGACTGGAAGGCCTGGCGCGCCACTCCGCCCGGCGACCGCGAGCGCATCGCCGCCCAGGCCGTTGAAACCCTCCGCAGCCTGGAGCGAGCCAGCCCGGATGCGCCCGTCCGCTCCGCTCTCTTCTCCGAACTCGGCCACAAGGGCGACCTCATTCTGATCCACCTCCGCGACTCGTTCGAGGCGTTGAACCAGGTCGAGCTGGAGCTGGCGCAAACGGAGCTCTACGACTGCCTGGAACTGCGCCACTCGTATCTTTCGGTCGTCGAGCTCGGCCTCTACGAGTCGAGTAGGAAGACCTACGAAACCGCGGCCGCCAAAGGGCTTGAGACCTACTCGCCCGCCTGGCAGGCCGAGATTGGCGCCACGCTTGAGCGGCAATCCGCAGCCATGGCGCCGCGGCTCTTCCCGGCCGTTCCCGACACCAAGTACCTTTGTTTCTACCCCATGGATCGCAAGCGCGGCGAGAAGGCGAACTGGTACACCGTGCCCTTCGCCGAGCGCCAGCGCATGATGCGCGAGCACGGCCTGATCGGCCGCCGCTACGCCGACCAGGTGAAGCAGATCATCTCCGGCTCGATCGGCTTGGACGATTGGGAGTGGGGCGTCGATCTCTTCGCCGACGATCCGGTGGTCTTCAAGAGGCTCATCTACGAGATGCGCTTCGATGAGGTCAGCGCCGTCTACGCCCTCTTCGGCCCGTTCCAGATCGGCGTCAGGCTGCCGGTCGAGCGGCTGCGAGGCTGGCTTGGAGGCAAGCTGTGAATGCGCCGGAGCAGCCTCCCATTGCGCAGTAAGGAACGTTTGCCTTACAATGAGCTGCGAGGATTCCCCATGGCGACGCTTACCGTTACCGCAAAGGGCCAGATCACGTTGAAGCAGGAACTGCTCCGGCACATGAACGTCTCGCCCGGCCAAAAGGTCGGCGTCGATATGCTGCCGGATGGCCGGCTTCTGGTACGGCCCGTTACTCAGAAGGGCTCGATCATCGCTTTCAGCGGATCGCTTGCGAAAAAAGGAACGCCCCGGCTGACGATCGAACAGATCAATGAAGCCATCGCCGATGGATGGGCGGGGATACGGTGAGAATCGCGGTCGATACTAACGTGCTGCTTCGAGACGCGTTACACGACGACCCGCGCCAAACTCCGATAGCTTCAAGAACCTTACAGAGCGCCGAACTCGTCGTCGTGCCCACGCCGGCGCTCTGCGAATTCGTATGGGTGATGCGGCGCCTTTATAAAAGGTCTGCCGCGGAGATTGCCCTCTCTATTCGCCTTCTGATGAGCGCCGACAACGTCGAGCTGGACCGTCCTGCTATCGAAGCGGGCCTGGAAGTGCTCGAAGAAGGCGGCGATTTCGCCGACGGTGTGATTGCCTACGAAGGCCATTGGCTGGGCGGAGAGGAATTCGTCAGCTTTGACAAGGAGGCTGTGTCCTTACTCCAGTCGCAAGGCAAGCAAGCCCGCCTTCTCTCCTGAGCCATGACGCGAGATGCGCTCGACCGATCACAGCGCGGCCTGCAGCATGGGCGTCCACCACAGCGGCCAATCCGCTATTCTGATCGGAGGCGCTTGCGCCTAGCCCCTCCGCGGAGGCAGCAAAATGTCGCGTTTCGCCGAGCCCATGGCGCGGCTCATTGAGGAGTTGAAGAAGCTGCCCGGCGTGGGCACCAAGAGTGCGCAGCGCTTCGCCTTCCACATTCTGCGCTCCACCGACGAGGATGCGGCGGCGCTGGCCGAGGCGGTGCGCGGCCTCAAGGCCAGCCTGCGCCTGTGCTCCATCTGCAACAACGTCACCGACGTCGATCCCTGCGCCTACTGCGCCAGCGCAACCCGCAACCGGCGGCTGGTCTGCGTGGTCGAGGAGCCAACGAGCATCGCCGCCGTCGAGCGGACGCGCGGCTACCAGGGCGTCTACCATGTGCTGCACGGAACCCTCTCGCCTCTGCACGGCGTGGGCCCCGACCAGTTGCGCGCCGGCACGCTCATTGCCCGCGTCGAGCGCGGCGAGGTGGACGAGGTCATCCTGGCCACCAGCCCCACTTTGGAAGGCGAAGCCACCGCCCACTGGCTGGCCGGCGCTCTGCGCCGATTCCCCGCGCGCATTACCCGCATAGCCACCGGAGTTCCAGCGGGCAGCGACATCGAGTACGCCGACGAGGTCACCATGGCCCGCGCCATGGAGGGCCGGCGAGAACTGTAGCTCTTGGCCTGTCTCGAATTTCGCAACAACAATGCGGTCATCCTGAGCGACCGGACCCTGAGCAGAGCGAAGGGGAGGGAGCCGAAGGACCTGCGTTTCCTCCGTCGGATTCATGCAATGAACTTCCGATTCACCGCACGAGCATCCAAGACGGCTTTTCCTCGATCACCCGCGCAGCTTTCTCAGCAAATCCCGCGGATGGACCGGCTTGGCCAGAATCTCGAACTCGTATCCCCGGGCGCGCGCCTTCTCCAGCAGATCGGCCGTGGCGGCCTGGCCGCTGAAGAGCAGGATCTTGATTCCCGGCAGCAGGGCCTGGATGCGGATGGCCGCGTCGATCCCGTTCAGGCCGGCCATGATCACGTCGGAGATGAGCATCTGCGGCGCGAATGTCCCGGCCAGCTCAAGTGCGCGTTCACCGGAGTAAACCGCGCGGGCCTCGAACCCGCTCTGGTTCAAAATCATGGCCAGCGTGTCGGCGATCACCGGCTCGTCGTCGGCAACCAGGACTTTGGGTTTTATAGTTTTCTCGGGCATACTCTCCTTGACGCACGATCGGCCCAAAACGTATGCGCTCTGCCGCGCAAATGATTCGACGGCGCTCACCGGCGATTCATCCGGGAGCAACCGGCAAAACATATACTTGCAACAACGACCGGCCGCGGCTTTTGGCATGCGGACCTGACCAGGAGAACCAGGCATGCAGGAAGCGGCCATTCCCAACCAGACCCCGGCCCCGGCGCCAGCGCTGGCCCCTGCCCCGGCCGTTGACGCCATCATTCGCGCCGAAAAGATCGAGAAGTACTACGCGCAGCCCAGCCAGAATCGCATTCAGGTGATCTCCGCCACCGATCTTGAGATCCTGCCCGGTGAGATCCTGGCCCTGCTTGGCCCCTCGGGCTCCGGCAAGTCCACCATGCTGCGCATGTTGACCGGGCTTTCCACGCCCACGGCCGGCCAGGTCTACTGGCACCGGACGCCCATCGCCGACGCCGAGATCAACGTCTCCATCGTCTTCCAGAGCTTCGCCCTTTTTCCCTGGCTGACGGTTCTGGAAAACGTCGAAGCCCCGCTGCAGGCCCGCGGCGTCAGCCCCGGCGAGCGCCGCGATCGCAGTATGAAGATGCTGGATACGGTCGGCCTGGACGGCTTCGAGGCCGCATACCCCAAGGAACTGTCGGGCGGCATGAAGCAGAGGGTCGGATTTGCCCGCGCGCTGGTGGTCGAGCCGGAGGTGCTCTTCATGGATGAGCCTTTCTCGGCGCTGGATGTGCTGACGGCCGAGAACCTGCGCAGCGAACTGCTGGAGCTCTGGGCCAACAAGGCCATGCCCACCAAGGCCATCTTCCTGGTCACGCACAACATCGAGGAAGCGGTGCTGCTGGCCGATCGCATCGTCGTTTTGGGGCGCAACCCCGGCCACATCCGCACCGACTTCCGGGTGCAGCTCCCGCAGCCCCGCGACCGCAAATCCGAGCCCTTCACGCAGTTGGTGGATTACATCTACAAGGTGCTCACCAAGCCCGATCTGGCGCCCGCCGAGGCGCCCGATCAGCAAGCCGGCCCCAGGGTCCGCGACCAGCGCCAGATGCACTACCAGATGCTGCCCCACTCGCGTCCCGGCGGCATGGCCGGTCTGCTCGAACTCCTCCTCGACAAGGGCGGCCGCGACGACATCTACCGGCTGGCCAACGATCTGAGCTTCGAGATCGACGACCTGCTGCCCATCGTGGATGCCGCGCAACTGCTTGGCTTCCTGAAGATCGAGGAAGGCGACGCGGCCATCACCGAGAGCGGCGCGGAGTTTGCCAACTCCGAGATTCTCCGCCAGAAGGAGCTGTTTCGCCAGGCTGCCCTGGCCAACGTGCTCCTGCTGCGCCAGATTCGCCGCGTTCTCGAATCCAAGAGCGACCACACCGTGCCGGAGGAGTTCTTTCTCGACATGCTCGACGAGCAGTTCAGCGAGGAGGAATGCCTGCGCCAGTTGGAGACCGCGGTCGCCTGGGGCCGCTATGCCGAGTTGTTCGACTATGACGCCGGCCGCCGCCGCTTTGTGCTGCCCGACGCGCAGGAAGAGGAGATTGCCGAGGAGATTGCCGCCGGCGAGGACAGCAAGTGAAGACCCAACACACTCTTGCCCGATCCCTGGTCCTCGTCCGCACCTGGCCGTTTCTCATCGATATGGGAGTCGCCGGCTGCGCGCTGGCCATCTTCTTCGCCCTGGTCAGCACCGGCGCCTATTGGATGGGCAAGCCGGTTCCCGTGGTGCCAATATCTCACGCCATCGGCGCCCTGCCCGCTTATGCCTTCTACTCCGTCGTCCGCATCGCCATCGCCTACCTGCTCAGCCTGGTCTTCGCCGTCTCCTACGGCTACATCGCCGCGTATAACCCCAGGGTCGAGCCGTGGATGATCGCGGTTCTGGATATTCTGCAATCCATTCCCGTGCTCAGCTTCTTGCCGCCCGTCGTGCTGGCCATGGTGGCTTTGGTTCCCGGTCACCAGATGGGCATCGAGATGGGGGTCATTCTGCTCATCTTTACCGGCCAGGTCTGGAATTTGGCCTTCAGCTTCTACTCCTCGCTCAAGAGCATTCCCCGAGAGATGATCGAGGCTGCGCGCATCTACCGTTACTCCGCGTGGCAGCGCTTCTGGCAGCTTGAGATGCCCTACTCCGCCATCGGCCTGGTCTGGAACTCCATCGTCTCGGTCGCTGGCGGCTGGTTTGCCCTCATTGCCTGCGAGATGTTCACCATGGGCGAGCGCAACTTCCAGTTGCCCGGCCTGGGCAGCTACCTGCAAACCGCCGCGGAATCCGGCGACGTTCGGGCGCTGGTGGCCGGATTCGCCGTCGTGATTCTCATCGTCGTTGCCACCGATCAGTTGGTTTGGCGTCCGCTGATCGCCTGGAGCGACAAGTTCAAGTTCGAGCAGGTCGAGTCCGCCGACCGCGTCACCTCGCCCATCCTCGAACTGCTCAGGCGCTCTCGCCTATTCACTGACCTGCCCGGCCGCATCTGGACCCGCATCGAAGAGCCCATCTGCCGCCGCTTGGCGCGCAACAGGGAATGCCGCGTGGTGCAGCCGATGGACGATGGGCAGCCCCAAAAGGCCTCGGCCGCACTGTGGACGCTGGCCGCCGCGGTCATCGCCGTGGTCGGCTGGGGAGCCGTGCAGGCCATCCTCATGCTCAGGACCGTCACCTGGCCCGACCTGCGTCTGCTGCTGGAGGGCGCGGGCGCAACCTTTCTGCGCGTCAACGCCGCGCTGGCCATCTCCGCCCTATGGACGATTCCCGTGGGCGTCGCCATCGGACTCAATCCCCGGCTGGCGCGGGTGGTGCAGCCGGTGGCGCAAATCCTGGCCTCGATCCCGGCCACCGCCTTCTTTCCCATCCTGCTCATCGGCCTGGTCAAGATCGGCGGCGGCCTGGGCATCGGCTCCATCGCCCTCATGCTGCTGGGAACGCAATGGTACATTCTCTTCAACGTCATCGCCGGAGCCATGTCCATCCCCTCCGACCTGAAAGAGGCCGCCGCGGTTTACCGCTTCACGCGCTGGCAGCGCTGGACCAAGCTGATTCTTCCCGGAATCTTCCCTTACCTCATCACCGGCATGGTGACGGCGTCGGGCGGCGCATGGAACGCCTCGGTCTTTGCCGAGTACTCCCACGTCGCCGACCGCACCCTGCAAACCATCGGCCTGGGCCAGCAGATCGACGCCGCCACCGACAGCGGCCGCTTTCCCATCCTGCTGCTGGCCACCATTTTCATATCCGTCATGGTCGTCACCATGAACCGCCTCGTCTGGCGGCGGCTCTACCGCCTCGCCGAGACCCGCTATAAACTCGAAAGCTGAAGACGCTATCCAAAGGATTGCCTTGAAAGGGCACAACCCCACAGGCTGCGGAGAAACTCCGTTTTGTGTTGGTCGTCCACTGGCTTTGCCGACCCACGGGCGATGAAACTGGGTGCCCCAGATGGGCGCCCTCGGGGCACGACATTTTTTCGCTAGGGTGGGATCGCGGCCTCTATTCTCCCGGAGGGAGAAGCGAAGTTAGCCCAGGACAGGCAAAGCGCAGTCCTGGGTCAGCGTTCAACAGAGACCCTCAGTCCCGTAGGGACGGGCCGAAATCCGGCAGGTGGTTCACTCATCACTAGTATCCCGGCTAATGATCGAAAGAAGTAGAATCGATGCCTGGGCCACCTGCCGAAGACGATTATGCCAATCGTTTCCGGAGTAATCCGGCTGCACCGAGCAGGCCTGCGCCGAGCAAGGCGAAACTGGAGGGCTCGGGGGTTGCCGTAGTGTCCAATGGAGTGTAGTTGTAGGTCAAAGTTCCCGTGACCCCATCCGATGCAATGGTCGCAGAACCAAAGAAATCGAGTACAAGCTCCTGGGTACCCGATCCTTCAAAGTAGAGCATGTCCGGCCCGTAAGAGTCGGTTCCGTCGGCGGAGATCGCAAATTGGCCGCTATCGGGTATGGAGCCCTGACCCTGGACAAGAAATTCGTTGAGGTCGGACTCAGAGGTAACCAGGAGAAAAGCGTTGGGAAAAGCAGATGTATTCGTCGCTTCGCCGCCAAGGTCGATCGTGATGCTGTTCAGTGTTCCGCGCGAGGTGTCGAAATCCGCAAAGGAAGTGGTGTCGATGCCGTCCCCTCCCGTACTGTTAAAGGCGGCTGTTCCGCTGGCCGAGAAATTTTCGGTTATCGTACCGGCCCGGGCAGCAAGGCTAAGAGAAAGAATAGCTATGGCCACAACGAACGCAAGGCGCATGGAAGGCTCCTGAGAGGATAATTGGCGATAGTTTACACCATTCGGCGTGCTTTCCTGGGTAAATTGTTGGTAACGGCAAGCGACCGGTTCGCCGGGTGTGCGGTGATAATAGAAAAATGATCCGCGCCAAAAGCGAGTCGACTCGATACAAGACAAGGATTTCCGACGGCAAGCATGAGAGCTTCTCCGATACCACTGCCGACAAAGGCGGGCAGCATTCAGGGTTCCGGCCCCATGACCTGCTGGAGGCAGCCCTGGCGGCCTGTGTGAACATGACTGTGCGCATGTATGCCGACAACCATGGCATTCCTCTGCGCGGCGTGACTACGAATGTGAGCCTGGACAGAACCCATCCCGACGAGACTCTGTTTCGATACGATGTCGAACTGGACGGCGACTTGACTGCGGAGCAGCGGGACCGTCTATCCCACGCTGCCAACGCCTGTCCCGTCCGCAAAACGCTGTCGAAGAGGATCCGGTTCGAGGGCGGCGCGGGCGCGGCAGGCGCGTAGATGCCCTGATGAGGGCCAGGAGCGGGTTTTCGGGGGTATCCCATGATTCGAGTCGGTTTGGTAGGTTTCGGCATGGCGGGGCGCGTCTTTCACGCGCCGCTCATCTCTTCCGTCGAAGGCCTGGAACTGGCCGCGGTGGTCGAGCGCAGCTCCAACAAGGCCGCCGAGCGCTATCCCGGCATCGTCACCTACCGCACCCTCGACGAGATGCTGGCCGACCCATCGCTCGATCTCTTCGTCGTGGCCACACCCAGCGGAACCCACTTCCAGGTTGCCCGCCAGATTCTTGAAGCCGGCAGAAATGTCGTCGTGGACAAGCCGGTGGCCGTCGCCTCCGCCGAAGTTGCCCAGTTGATGGAGCTGGCCGCGGCTCGGGGCTTGCTGCTCATTCCATTCTTCAACCGCCGTTGGGATGGCGACTTCCTGACGATTCAACGGCTGTTGCGCGACGGCTCTTTGGGACGCCTGGTTTACTTTGAGTCCCGCTTCGATCGCTGGCGCCCCAATCCGCCTTCCGACCGCCTCTGGAAGGAGGACCCATCCGCCGGCGGCGGCGTCCTGCTCGACCTGGGAACCCATATCGCCGACCAGGCGCTGGCGCTCTTCGGCAAGCCGGAGGCGGTCGCCGCCGAGGTTCTCTGCGAACGCGGCTGGGCGCGCGCCAACGACGCCTTCACCCTCCGCCTACGCTATTCCGGCTTTTCCGTCGTCCTGGGCGCCAACAGCCTCTCCTCGCCGCCGGGCCCCCGTTTCCATCTGCGCGGCGACCAGGGCAACTACCGCAAGCTGGGTCTCGATCCCCAGGAGGCCGCGCTGAACAAGATCACCCGCATCGACGAGCAAGAATCAGAGCGGGCCTGGGGCCAGGAGCCTGCCGCCGACTGGGGCACATTGAGCGTGGATGTGGACGGCGCCATGGTTACTCGCCCCGTCGCGCCCATTCCCGGCGACTACCGGCTCTATTACGCGGGCGTTCGCGACGCGCTGCTTGGCAAGGCTCCCGCTCCGGTGCCGGCCGTAGCCGCATGGCGCGTGGCCCGGCTACTCGAATGGGCCGCGGAAAGCTCCGCGGAACGCCGCGAAATCCCGTGCGACTGGAGTGAGGAGCCGAAGTAGCGGGGATCGCGGCTATAGACGGTCTATCCGCTCAGGCGAGGCGCTGCTCAGGTCGGGCAAATCACTCTCGATCCCTTCCGCCGATGCCCGCGCCGCGCGGGTCTGTGCGTCGGACCCCGCGCCCGCCGGCTCCTTCTCCACCAGCGGCACCCAGAAGCGGAAGCTGGCTCCCTTGCCAGGAACGCTGGCCGCCTCGATCCCGCCGCCGTGCGCGGCCAGGATGGCGCGCACGATGGCCAGGCCCATGCCCGTGCCCTTGCCCTGAATTGCGCCCCGCTTGCCGCGGTAGAACTTCTCAAAGATCAGCGGCAGATCGAGGGCGTCGATGCCGGGGCCATTGTCCTCGATCGAGAACTCCAGCCGCTCGCCCGCCCTGCGGCTGCTCAGCGTGACGCGGCTGGCGGGCGGAGTGTACGTGGCGGCGTTTTCCAGTAGGTGACGCAAGACCCGCCCCAGCAGGTGGGGATCGAACCAGGCCGGATCGTCAGGTCCCTCGACGCTGATCGTGACCCGGCGCGAGCCCAGGGCCCTGCGCGACTCTTCGACGGCCTGTTCGAGCAGCGCGCGGGGATGCTGCGGGACCAGGTGCGCCTGGACCACGTTGGCGTCGATCTCCGCCATCTCGACGGCGTCGCCGATGAGCAGATCCAGCCGCGAGGCCTCCTCATCCACGATCGCCGCCAGGTCCAGCCGCCCTGCTTCATCCAGCCCCTCGGTCTCCAGCAGCGTGGTGGCGGCGGCGCGAATCGAGGTCAGCGGCGTTCGCAGCTCGTGGGTCAGCGAGTCGATCAGCGCGGTGCGCAGCCGTTCTCCCTCGCGCGCCGCCTCCATGCGCGCCGAGGCTTCGATGGCGATGGCCCGCGCCAGCACGATGGCCACCTGGGCGCTCACCGCCGTGGCCACCTGGCGCGAGAGCCGGGCCGGCCGCCAGCCCAGCGCTCCCACCGGCCGCATGCCCAGCATCAACGCCGTGGTGAAGAAGCCGGACTGGGGAATGATGGTGGGATTCGGGCCCTGGGTCATCACGCGCAGGGTTTCCTTTACGCTCTCCGGCAGGTCCGCCGTCGAGGCGTGGAACTCGTCGCCATCGCAGACGTACAGAACCACTCCATCCAGCGCGAAGATGCGATCGATAAGCCGGGGCAGATCGTGAATCAGCCCCACGGCGTCCTCGTGCAGCATCACCTCCTGGCTCAGTGCGTAAAGCCGCTCCACGTCTTCGCGCCGCTGTTCAGCCTGCCGCGTCTGGCGCCGGGCCTGCTCCGCCACCCGGCCCACCACCAGGCAACAGGCCACGAACGACAGCATAGCCACCCACTCCTGGGCGCCCGCCAGGCGAAGGGAGCGGTAGGGAAGCAGAAAGAAATAGTCGAACGACAGCGCGCACAGGACAGCGATATAGAGCGCGAGCCACAGCCCGGCCTGCGTGGACGACCAGACCACCAGCACCAGGAACACCATGCCCGCCGCGGTCGAATTGGCGCCCAGCCAAACCAGCAGCAGAGTGGCCAGCGCCGCCATCAGCGTTCCCACCAGCCAGTGAAGAATCCCTCGCGAATCGGAGAGCCCGACCATGATCTTCATCAAGGAAATCATAGCGGGCCAGCCGGATGATGTAATCTCTTGTTGGAAGAAAACCGACATGCCGGGCAGGATTCTGGTTATCGACGACGAACCGCAGATCACGCGCGTGCTGCGCGCCGCGCTCTCCGCGCAGGGCTATGACGTGCGCACGGCCAACGATCCCGAGGAGGGCCTGCAGCTCTTCCGGGATTGGGCGCCCGACCTGGTTGTCACCGACCTCATGATGCCGGGCATCTCCGGCGTCGAGGTCTGTCGCGCCATCCGCACCCGCTCCGCCACGCCCGTGCTGGTCCTCTCCGTCCGCGAGCACGAGCGGTCGAAGATCGAGGCCCTGGACGCCGGCGCCGACGACTACGTTACCAAGCCCTTCAGCATTCAGGAGCTGCTGGCCCGCGTCCGCGCCCACCTGCGCCGCGCGCCGGAACGCGCCACGGCGGCCATCGAGGCGGGCGACTTCGTGATCGACTCCACCGCCCACTCCATCGCCGTTCTGGGCAAACCTATCCACCTCACCCCCAAGGAATTCGATCTGCTGCTCCACCTGGCCCGCCACGCGGGAAAGGTGATGACCCATCGCGCACTGCTCACCACCGTTTGGGGAGCGCAGTCGGCCCACCAGCCGGAATATCTGCGCGTCTTTGTCGGCCAGTTGCGCAAGAAGCTGGAGGCCGAAACCGGCAAGCAGTACATCCAGACCGAGCCCTGGGTCGGCTACCGCTTCATCCCCGAGGGTTGGAGCGGCAACGAGGAGTGACGCCCAGGCATGAATCGCATGAGGCCGCCGCGATGCGGACTTCAGTTCTTTATTGGTTCCGAGGGCGCTTTTTTGCTCCTTCGATGCCCTTACGCCTTTTTTAGGAAACCTTTTCGATACTCAGATGAGGCATGAACCAGAATCGTTGTTGTGCGGCGAGGCTGGTTGGTTCGCAAGCGGCCGTTCCGGGGTCCAAGCTGGACGGCATATTCCGCACCGAGCCTGGCCGGCGTCGTTCCGGCCGGAACTGTGAGACCCGCGATGCAAGATTTGGTGATGTTGCTGTTCACGGCAGTCTTCTTCGCCCTGGCGTTTCTCTACGTCGTGGCCTGCGAGAAGTTGAGGTAGCCCATGCAAATCGACATCTACACGGCCGTTGCCCTGGTTCTGTCCGTCCTGTTGCTGGGTTACCTGACCCTCACCCTGCTGTTTCCGGAGAAGTTCTGACATGACAGCCAACGGCTGGTTGCAGTTTGCCCTTTTCTCCCTGATTCTTCTGGCCACCGTTCGTCCCGTGGGCGTTTATCTGGCCCGCGTGCTGGAGGGGGAGCGCACCTGGCTGGATCCGGTGCTCCGTCCCTTCGAACGGCTCATCTACCGGCTCTCCGGCGTGAACGCGGCCGAGGAGATGAACTGGCGCCAGTATGCCTTCGCGGTGCTGGGCTTCTCGGCCGTCAGCATGTTGATGACCTACGCCATCGAGCGCTTGCAGAACTTCCTGCCCTGGAATCCGCAGAATCTGGCCGCCGTCGGTCCCGACCTGGCCTGGAACACGGCCGCCAGCTTCACGACGAACACCAACTGGCAGTCGTATACGCCCGAGACCACCATGAGCTACCTGACCCAAATGGTGGGGCTGGCGTATCACAACTTCGGCAGCGCGGCGGTGGGCATCGCGGTGGCCGTGGCCCTGATCCGCGGCATCAAGCGGACGACCTCGGGCACCATCGGCAACTTCTGGGTAGACATGACCCGCACGTATCTCTATGTGCTGACGCCGGCGTGTCTCATCTATGCGCTGCTGCTGATCTCCCAGGGCGTTCCGCAGAACCTGAGCGCCTACACCGCGGCCCATCCCGTGGAACAGCCCGCTCAGGTCCAGACCATCGGGCAAGGGCCGGTGGCCTCGCAAGAAGCTATCAAGATGCTGGGCACCAACGGCGGCGGATTCTTCAACGCCAACAGCGCCCACCCCTTCGAGAACCCCACGCCGTTCTCCAACCTGCTGCAGATGCTCTCCATCTTCATCATCCCCGCGGGGCTCACCTACACGCTGGGGCGCATGACCGGCTCGCCGGGCCACGGCTGGGCGGTGCTGGCGGCAATGTATGTGCTCTTTGCGGCCGGATTCACCACCGTCTACTGGGCCGAATCACAGCCCCATGCGCTCATTCACGGCGCAGCGCAGACCGGAACGGCAACCGCTCCGGGCGGCAACATGGAGGGCAAAGAGGTGCGCAACGGCATCGCCGCCAGCTCGCTCTTCGCCACCATCACCACCGACGCCAGTTGCGGCGCGGTCAACACCATGCACGACTCCCTCACTCCGCTGGGCGGCATGGTGGTGCTCATCAACATCATGATGGGCGAGGTGGTCTTCGGCGGCGTGGGCTCGGGCCTGTACGGCATCTTGATCATGGTTGTGCTCTCGGTCTTCATTGCCGGACTCATGGTGGGCCGCACTCCCGAGTACCTGGGCAAGAAGATCGAGTCCTACGACGTGAAGATGTCCATGCTCTACGTGCTCATCTTCCCGCTCATCATCCTCTCGCTTACTGCTGCCTTCCTGCTTTCGCCTACCATAGGCCTCTCCAGCCTGAACAATCAGGGACCCCACGGACTCACCGAGATTCTCTACGCATACACCTCCGGGGCGGGCAACAACGGTTCGGCCTTTGCCGGACTCAACGCCAACACGTGGTGGTACAACGTGGCGCTGGGCTGGGACATGCTCGCCGGCCGCCTGCTGATGATGATTCCGGTCATCGCTCTGGCCGGCAACCTGGCAAGCAAGAAGAGCGTGCCGCCCTCGGCCGGCACCTTCCAGGTGAACACAGCCCTGTTTGCGGTGCTGCTGGTCGGCGTGATCCTCATTCTGAGCGCCCTCACCTTCTTCCCGGCGTTGAGCCTGGGACCCATATTGGAACATCTGCTGCTCAAGACAGGGCAGGTCTTCTAACCGATACCCACACCGCATCAGGAAAAGACGAAACGGACTGTCATGGCTGAAAAGAAGAGTCTCTGGAATACGGACATCATGGGCCAGGCGCTTTTGGACTCGGTGCGCAAGCTCGAT
>Ga0326728_10005398_pt1 | contig 35966 bp, 27 predicted proteins | sample MB3enrmetagenome_FD_207602 | JGI IMG/M metagenome (GOLD analysis project Ga0326728, IMG submission 207602) | Lab enriched peat soil microbial communities from McLean, Ithaca, NY, United States - MB31MN | ecosystem: Environmental > Terrestrial > Soil > Wetlands > Peat | place: USA: New York...
CTGACTGCCCATCCCACACCTCCGCCTTCGATTTACGCATGTGCACTCCGTATAACCTCGTGCCTACGTGTTGGGAAGTATCAGGCGGGAGCTTTAGCCGCGGAAGATGGGTTCACAAGACGGATACAAAAGCATACGGGCAACGCAACGTACGTTGCGCCTTTCCAAAAGGACTTCGATGTATTTCTCCATGTTGTGCAGGGTCTCCTATATCGAATGAAAGCTGTTCGTTTTGCTTAGACACTGAGATCGATCCTAAACGGCGTTCAGCGGGCGTTAGAACCGCCGCTCGTAGGTTGCAAAGGCGACACTATGACCATTGCGTTAATCTTGACGGCCACCGAGACGAGTGGTCTCAAGACGATTCCCATCCGGACCTTCGTGCACCGGCTCTTGACTCAGCATTCCGAGGCTCACGAGCGCTGCACGTACGCGGGCCTGCTGCTCGGCAGTCGGACGCGGGTACGGACGACCGGGGTTGGTGCACTCGATGACTCCGAGCATTTGGAGAACTGTTTTGGCGGCGCCGAAGAAGTTTCCGAAAATGGATCCCCGCGGGTCCCAGGAGCGAATGATTCTACCCAGGACGACTGCCTCGTCCTGAAACGCTCGTGCCGAAGCCCAGTCACCTCGTGCGGCGGCACTCCGAATACTAGCGTACGTCGCAGGAACCAGATTCCCCAGCACAGGAACACAACCGTCTGCGCCCATCATGAAAGCGGCGTCAGCGAGGTAGGTATGGCCCGTGACAATTCTGAACTTGGACAAATGGCGAAGTTCTACCAGCAGGCGTCGAAACTCCGGCACATCGGCCGAGTCTTTTATGCCAGCGAGTGTGCCTTCTTCCGCAAGTCGAGCAATTGTCTCAAGCCCAAATGGTGTTTGGGTTGCGTAGAGCGCATTGTAAGCAACAAGTGGAAGGTCAACGCACTCCCGGATGCGCCGGAAGTGGGCCAGTACATCCACCTGTGTGACAGCATCGAAAATCGGAGCTGTAGCGAAGATCCCATCAGCGCCCGATGCCTTGGCGCGCCGTCCGCGTTCCACACATCGATCAGGGCTCGAATCGATGCAGCCGATCAGGACAGGTACCTTTCCGGCTGTCGCTTCGATCGCCACGTCGGTCACAATGTCGCGTTTGCGTTCTGAAAGAGTGTAGAACTGTCCTATTGCTCCAAGCACCCAAAGCCCGTCGATGCCTCCTGGAGGAAGTGCATGACATCTCGCTCTGTAGAGAGTACGAACACAATCAGGCAAGCATCTGGAAAGCAATTTCGTTTGGGAGCCATTTATCCCAATGATGTGTGGGTGGACGCGGAGGCGCAGGCTCTCGTTGACGATTTCAGAAGCTTCCTGCCCCAGGAGGTGGAACTGATTTCAGCGGCCACGTATATCCCAGCCCTGGACGCAACATTGCCCAACGTCATCAGTTGGGCGACTAACGGTGACATCGAGGAAGCCGCCCGGAGGTTGTCACGGTACCAGCCGAACTGCTACGCCTACTACTGCACCAGCATTAGCTTTGCGCGCGGCCCCGGGTTGGACCTTGACATTTCGCGTCGCATCACCGCTGCGTGCGGGAAACCGGCAACTACCACCAGCACAGCTATGATCGAAGCGCTTCACGCGTTGCGTGTTGCGCGTGTCGCCGTCGCCAGCCCGTACCTTCCTGATGTCGAGCGCCAGTTCGTGGACTTTCTGGAAGCTCATCAGATCAATGTGCTCAAGAGCAAGTCTCTTCACCTTCCGGACGGTCACTCGGTCGTCCCCCCTGAACAGATGGCTGCACTGGTCGAGAGCTGTGATTTGCCTGAAGTGGAAGCCATCTTCGTAGGTTGCACTGGCCAACGTTTGGCGCGACACGTTGAATCCCTCGAGGCAAAGCTAGGTAAGCCAGTCCTCACGGCCAATCAGGTCACATCCTGGCACGCTTTGAAACTGATGGGGGTCCACTCACCCGTCCCACAGAGAGGCTCATTGTTCGCCGTGAGGTAGCTTTCAGCGAGCTTCCATGTCGGGAAACGAGCGCAAGTGGGCGGAACCCCAAAGTCGGCAACAACTAAAGACGGTTTCTCACGGGCCGGTAAGCCAGTCCTGGCCGCCTGTTAGCCACTCGAGATTGAACCGGGCAAAGGAAATCTTGGAGTAATATTCCGCAGTGTCCCCGTAATTGTTGCCGGTCTCATAGACCAACCCAATGGTTCCATCAGGAAAGGCCGTCAGGCATGAGTACGCGGCCGTTCCCTGCTTGATCAGTTTGGCCACCGGCCATGTCTTGCCTTCGTCGTAGCTGATCCTGACGGTCATGTCAAACCGGTAGTTCGGATCAGCGGGATTGGAAAACAGCAGCCGGTTCCTCGATACGCCGTTTTTCTTTCGGGTATAACGAATCAAACTCGCCTGGCAGCCTAACCAGGATCCGGGTTCGGTCAAGGTCAGGTCGTTCCGGGGCTCACCCCAGGTCTGACCGCCGTCTCTGCTGAGTAGAACCGCGCGAAGTCCGCCTCTACGGGCATTGAGCATTAAAGAGCCATCCGTTAACTCCACTACCTGGGTTTCGTTGTAAATATCGGACGCCTTCCCCCCAGACTTCCAGGTCTTTCCGTGATCGTCACTAAAAATCACCCCATCGTATGTGGGTGCGACCAGTCTGCCGTTCTGCATCTGAATGCCGATGCCGGGACCGAGTTCCTTGAGCCCGGCGCCCGGCGAAATATCGGTGGGGGACGACCAAGTTGCGCCTTCATCCTTACTCTTCATGAGCCAGATGTGCGCTGGGACGTCCCTATACGGCTGGGGGTAGTAGTTCACGAGGAGGTAAATGGCGCCGTCGCTCGCATCTATTATGGGCACCGGGTTCATGTACGCTTCTCCAGACTTGCTGGGGAGCAGGATCTGAATTGCTTGCCAGGTAATGTTCCGATCCCGCATCCGAGCGACGGAAACGGGGGCTTGGGCCTGCGCTTCGTTCCAGGGTCCTGCATTGCCCATACTCCGCTTGAGCACCAGGTGCGTCGGCGAACCGTCGACGTCGCTATCCCGCCGTCCCTCGCAGAAGACCAGGACAGTTCCACTCCGCGTACAGACCACTGACGGGATTCGGTAGGTGTTAATGTTATCCTGACCACCAACGAACACCTCCGTCTCCTCGAACCGAGGCCCTGCACCCGACAGTCCGAGCGGCTCCACCAGCAGCAACAGCGACCCGATCCAGACACGCGCGGCAATACCAGTTCGCGGTCCTCTCGTACGGTCTGAGCTCGAGGCGCGCACCACAGCGCTCAGTTGTCGGTTATCTGCATCAGACCTTCCAGTGCCATGCTCGTTTGTAAACAGCATCATCATACTGTGCTCCTCCACTCATGCTTTCTACCCGATATCACGCCCAGTCACTCCACGGTTGATCCGATCGCTCACAGGGCCGGTGCGGTTGGTAGGATAATGGCGAAGTCCGGACTCCCGGTGTACCAGCACTCTACGCAGTTCTTGGAAGTGTATCTTCCCTCCGCGTTCCGGAGCAAACCAGCCAACCCCTGGGCGCACATGCGGTGATTTTGCTCGCCTGGTGAGCATCCGAGTCCCGGCCCATGCACTAGATGAGTAGTTCTGGAAACAGGATTATAGTCGAGGTTTTAGGCGGTCGCAATTTGCAGCTCAAAGCCGGAATCACGTACAATTCACCCGAGGAACTGACATGCGAATGAAGCATAGCTGTTGGATTTTCTTGATCAGCCTAATTCTGGCGCCCGGCGTTTTCGCTCAGGACACCAACTTTCCCCCCAGGGACGAACAGATCCCCGGTCCCTGGACAGTTACGGACGATGACCACTGTTGCTTCCCTGGAGACCATTACACTGACACGCCGCAGTCCTACCAAACCTGGATTGAAGATCTCCGGCACTGGCGTAGGGAGCGCCGCATTCGTATCGGGTACGACGGTTCACAGTACGAACGCCCGGAGTTGAAGTGGGCGCAATCGAGCTTCATCCAGCCCCAGATGATGATTGAGGACCGATACTTCTACGATCCCGTCGCCGGGAAATACACGGTGGACCGCTACCTCGACGATCTCGATAAGCGCTACGGCGGCATCGACTCCGTGTTGATCTGGCACACCTATTCCAACATCGGCATAGACAACCGCAATCAATACGACCTGCTGCACGACATGCCGGGCGGCGTCGAGGGTCTTCGGCAGATGGTTCAAGATTTTCATCGGCGCGGGGTGCGCGTGCTGTTTCCAGTGATGCTTTGGGACCAGGGAACACGCGAGCCGGGTATGCCTAATGCCGTGGCGACCGCCAAGGCCATGGCGGAAATCGGTGCGGACGGAATCAATGGCGACACGCTTGATGGCATACCGCGCTCGTTCCGCACCGCTTCCGACGAAACCGGCCATCCACTTGTTTTGGAGCCGGAGGTTGGGCCCGCCGATGAGGCCGTCCTGTGGAACAACATGTCGTGGGGATACTGGAAGTTTTCCTTTGTGCCCATGCTCAGCCGCTACAAGTGGTTGGAGCCGCGCCACATGGTGAACGTTTGCGACCGCTGGAATCGTAGCAAAACGGATAACCTGCAGTTTGCCTTCTTCAACGGCGTGGGCTATGAAAGCTGGGAAAACATCTGGGGCATCTGGAATCAGATCACGCCGCGGGATGCAGAGGCCTTGCGTCGAGTCGCGAAGATCGAGCGGGCGTTCGCGGGGCTGCTCATCAGCCAGGACTGGGAGCCGTTCACGCCCACGCTCCGTTATGGGCTGTTCGCCAGCAAGTTCCCGGGCGACGGCCAGACTCTGTGGACCATTGTTAACCGCAACGAGTACCAAGTGGAGGGCAACCAGATTGAAGTGCCTTACCACGCGGGGGAACGCTTCTACGACCTATGGCATGGAGAGGAACTGAAGCCGGACATTCGCGGTGAGAAAGCGGCGCTCCGCTTTGAAGTGGAACGGCACGGATTCGGCGCCGTTTTGGCCCAGGACCAGGAGGCGACGGGAGCCGTCGCAATCTTGCTCGCCGGCATGCAAGAGCTTTCGCGGACGCCGCTCCGCAGCCTGTCGAGCGAATGGCATTTCCTGCCGCAGCACCAGGTGGAAATCCGCTCGACCTCGCCAGCGGCTTCGGCTCCTGCCGGCATGGTGAAGATTCCGGAGGCCGACTACGAGTTCCGGGCGGCTGGCATCATGCTCGAAGGCGGCGACGATGTTGGCGTAGATACGCAGTATCCGTGGGAGGACGCGCCGCGGCGTTATCATCTTCATAAGATGCACGTGAAAGCGTTCTATATCGATAAATACCCGGTCACAAACGCGGACTTCAAGAAATTCCTGGATGCCACTCACTATCACCCCAAGGATAACCACAATTTCCTGCGTGACTGGATGAATGGCGGCTATCCCGACGGCTGGGCGAGGAAGCCCGTGACGTGGGTTTCAATCGAGGACGCGCGCGCCTACGCGCAGTGGGCGGGCAAGCGCCTGCCGCACGAATGGGAGTGGCAATATGCGGCGCAGGGAACTGACGGCCGCACTTATCCTTGGGGGAACGAATGGGACTCGATCGCCGTTCCCGCCCCGGACAAGCGCCGCGACATGCGCGAGCCGACCAACGTGGATGCGTATCCGAAAGGTGCGAGCCCCTTTGGCGTGATGGACCTGGTGGGAAACGTCTGGCAGTGGACCGACGAATACGTGGACGAGCACACTCGCGGTGGGATTCTGAAAGGCGGGAGCTACTATCAGCCGCAGGGATCGCTCTGGTACTTCCCACAGGCTTACAAATTGGCGGAGCACGGGAAGTATCTGCTGATCGCGCCGAGCAAAGACCGGGCGGGCACGCTCGGATTCCGTTGCGTGGTGGACGCACAGTAGTCTTGGCTCGCTTAGAACCGTGATGAAGCCGCTGACGCCGGGAATGCTCCGCAAATGGCATCTGAAGCCCGCTGCCAAGAAAGCGGAGGTTTCAGGCAACATCGGCTGGCACACCTTCCGGCGGACCTTGGCTTCACTGTTTATTGCCGCTTTGTTCCCGCACTTCCAGTCATTGAGAAAGCTAAGCTGTTGAGAGCAATGGTGCCGCGGGACGGAGTTGAACCGCCGACGCCAGCCTTTTCAGGGCTGCGCTCTACCACCTGAGCTACCGCGGCACTATCGCATTATTCTGGGGCTGATTCGCTTTCCTGTCAAGAATCCGATGAATACGCCGTGCAACTGACCCCTCACCCGTCCCGCTCCGGCTGGAGAAAGCGCCGGCAGCGGGACACCCTCTCCCCAGGGAGAGGGCGCTAGTTCTGACTTTCGCGCCCCCCGTATCCAGCCAGAGATTTGGGACACGATCCGCCCCTTGGGAGAGGGGAAAGACGCAGGCGGGCTAGCGCAACGACTCGTCCACTTCACGCAGCCATTCGGGTTTCTTAAGGACCTCGCGCGGCCTGGGGCCATCGGGAGCGCTGACGATGCCATCCTTCTGCATCATGTCGATGAGTCGCGCGGCGCGACCGTAGCCGAGGCGCAGGCGGCGCTGGAGCAGGGAAGTGGAAGCCTTGCCGGATTCGACCACCAGGCGCACGGCTTCGTCGTAGACGGCGTCGAGTTCCGCATCTTCCTGCTCGTCCTCTCCGCCGGCTTCTTCGCGGTCGCGGTCCTTCACCGGTTTCAGGAACTCCTCGTTGTATTGCGGTTGCGACTGGTTCTTCCACCAATCGACGACCTTGGTAATTTCCTGCTCGGTCACCAGTGGTCCGTGCAGCCGTTGCAGGCGGGCGCTGGCGGGAGGCAGGAAGAGCATGTCGCCGCGGCCGAGCAAGGCTTCCGCGCCGTTGGCATCGAGAACGGTTCGAGAGTCCACTTTGGAGGCCACGCGAAATGAGATGCGGGCCGGGAGGTTGGCTTTAATAAGCCCGGTGATGACGTCGACGGAGGGACGCTGGGTGGCGAGAATCAAATGTATGCCCACGGCGCGAGCCATTTGCGCCAAGCGTGTGATCGACTCCTCCACCCCTTGGGGTTCGACCATCATCAAGTCCGCCAACTCATCGATGACGATCACAATATAGGGCAGCGGCTGCTCGGGCTTGCCATCGTTGTCAAACAAGCTCAGGGTCGATTCCGGAGCAAAGAGCTTGTTGTACTGCTCGATGTTGCGCACGCCGTGTTCGGCCAGTTTCTTCAAGCGCTCTTCCATCTCGAAGGTGGCGCGGCGAAGCACGTTGGCGGCCTGCTTGGGCTCCGTGACGATGGGCGTGAGCAGGTGCGGGGTGCCCTGGTAGAGTCCCAACTCGAGCCGCTTGGGATCGATCATGATGAGCTTAACTTCGTCGGGGCTCGACTTATACAACACCGACACGATCATGGAATTGAGCGATACGCTCTTGCCCGATCCGGTCGAGCCGGCGATCAGCAGATGGGGCATCTGCGTGAGGTCCGCGATCTTGATCTTCCCGGTGATGACTTTGCCCAGGCAGAGGGTCAGCTTGGAAGGCGCGGCTGCAAACTCCGTGGATTCGATCGCTTCGCGCAAGTGAATGATCTCGCGGTGAAGGTTGGGCACCTCAATGCCCACCGTTGATTTGCCAGGGATGCGATCGATCAGGATTGACTCGGCCTTCATCGCCAGGCAGAGATCGTCCACCAGGTTAGTGATCCGGCTGTATTTGATCCCGGCCTCGGGCTTGAATTCATAAGTTGTGACGACCGGTCCGGGATGAATTTGGGTTATGGCTCCGGTCACCCCAAACTCCCCGAACTTCGCCGTCAGGCGGGAGGCGCGGTCTTTTAGCTCGTCTTCGTCGATGCCTTCCGTATCGTCCGGCGGGCGCAAGAGAGATGGGCTGGGGAACTTGTAGGCACGCGTCTCATGGCCGACGATTCTGGGCGAGAGCGCGGAGTCCGGTTCGGCCTTTCGCGCGCGACCCAGCGAGGCGGCGATGATCCTCACTGGCGCTTCGTCAGCAGGCGCCAGCTCAACGCCGGCAGCGAGTTCGATGGTCTCCGCTTCGGGTGAAGGGGCGGCAGGCGGAGGTGTAGGGACAGCCGGAGTCGCCGCGGTGATCGCCACCTTCGGCGCGATAATGGGAGGTTTCCTGCGCAACCGCATGGCCTCGGCCCGACGCCGCCTGCGCTCCTCGGCGGCTTCGGCGCGGGCCTCCTGCCAGGCGTTCCATCGCGCTGCTAAAGGCCGCGCCAGCGCTAGCCAGCGCGCTTTGAGGAACGCCGCCGCCCACGAGAAGGAGAAGCGAGTGACCAGAAACAGCGAGGACAGGAACACCGCGCCGGCAACAATTCCGGCTCCCAGGTGATTGAACGTGTGCACCAATCCTGCCGCTGCCAGATAGCCCAACATGCCGCTGCCGCGGATCAGCCCCCGCACAGCCGGGGTGTAAGGGAACAGTTCAAGCAAGGCGCTCAATGAGGTGACCAGCAATCCCGCTCCAACCGCTTTGGTCCTCGGAGCCGCAAAAGGCCGCACCAGCAATAATCGCGTGCCCACCACCAGCAGGACCGCCGGAATCAGGTAAGCCACCCAGCCGAATCCCTGGAACAGCAGGTCGGCCAGGTACGCGCCAACCGGACCAATCCAGTTTCGAGTCATGGCCCCGGGCCGGGCGGCGGTGTTGAGGGAAGCGTCTTCAGGCAGGAAGGACGCCAGGCTGAGAAGGACGAGCAATCCGACAACCGCTACTAGAAAGCCCATTAACTCCGAACGACGGCGTGGGTCGAGGAGCGGTTGTCTTTGATTTCTCGTGCTGGACTCTTTGGATTTTGACGACGTGGCAGCGGATGAGTCGCCCATTCTTCTGCCTTCCTGTACCGGCGCTCTCCGAGCGCCAGCCTCGGTCTGCCGCCAGCGTCTGTCAATCTGCGCGAAGCGGAGAATCATCGCAGATTTTTCGCTCGGAATGACAGACTTGCCGGCGTCGTAACCTACGGGTCGGCGGTCAGAGACCGCCGCTACAACAGAGTTCGCAGGCAAGGGAATGTCTGCTGGCGCGCAGTACTTGCTCCCTCACCTAGGAGTGAAACGATCCCCATCCGAGGACCAATACTATCACGCCCAGCGCAAGCCGGTAAATAACGAAAACTTTGAAGGTGCGGCGCTCCAAATAGCGAATGAGAACCGCGATCACCAGGTAGCCGACCAGGGCCGAGACGATTATCCCGCAGAGGAAGGGAAGGTGCATGTTTTGGGGCAGTCCCTCATGCCGGATTTCCATGCCCTTCTTCATGGCCGCTCCGGCGATGACAGGCGTCGAGAGCAGAAAGGAGAACCGCGCCGCAGTCTCTCGCTTCATCTTCCGGAAGAGTCCGGCGGTCATGGTGATGCCGGAACGGGACACGCCGGGGATCACTGCCAAGGCTTGCGCCACACCCACCAGAAGCGAATCGAGAAAACCCACGTGTCCGAGGTCGCGTTCGCGCTTTCCCAGCCAGTCTCCCGCACCCATGAACAGTCCGACCACAATTAACGCCACACCGATAATGATCGGCGACCGCAGTTGCTCGTCCGCAGCCCGCTCGAACCGCCAGCCAGCCAGGGCAGCAGGGATGGTGGCAACCGCCAGAAACCAAAGCAATCTGGGATTTTGCCTGAGGTCGTCGCGAGCGGAGTGGCTGGCGCCGCTGCCGGCCCCCGCGGGGGCGCTGCCGCCCAAGCCAAACGCCAGGGCGATCATCTCCACCCAATAGCGCCAGAAATAAGCCAGCACCGCCACGAGCGTCCCGGCATGCAAAGCCACGTCGAAGGTCAGGCCGGGATCTTTCCATCGCAGGAGCCACGGAACCAACCACAGGTGTGCAGTGCTTGAAACGGGAAGGAATTCCGTCAGACCTTGCACGATGGCGAGCACGACTGCTTGATACAGGGGCATTGGTAGGTTCGCCTTCTTTAGGTAATATGCATATATTATATATCTAATTGCTCATTGCTCAGGGGCAGGTGCCGGGGATGTTCTTCCAAGTAGTAAATGAGGGGCGCGCTGTCAAAAGCAACCAGCTTGCTCTCGATGAGGGAAGTTAGCTTTGCCACGTGTCGCGTTCCGCGTTGATGTATTCTTGCGCGTCGATATTGTTCCAGACTTCCTTGCCGAGACCCCGCAATTCAGTGATCTCATGCTCAGGCTCCAGGATATTTTGTGCCAAGGCACGCACGAGGCGCGCACGCTCTTCCGGGGCAAGCCGGCTCACGGCTTGAATGAGCTCTTCAATTGTTGGTCCCGTCCCCACGGTGTTCTCCTTCTATTCAAGTGTATAACAAATTGGTAGCGCAGACCTGCGTTCTTTGCAGGTCCGCGGCTCTTAGAGATTCACGGTGCAAAAGCTACCCCTCTAGTTCGACTTGTTTCGCCAGAATCCTTTCAAAGCGACTGCGAAGAGAACGATGCCCGCCACCAGCATCGGAATCGCAAGCGGATTGGCGATTTGTGGGTAATGGACCCCAAGAAATGCACCGGCCCCTAGGGCCATCAGGCCGCGGCCCAGGATGAATAGCCATATCTCTGCGCCACTCAGGTTTCGGACCCTCTGAGCGTTCCAGCTTAGTATGTCGTGCATCGTACCCTCTCCGCAATCGCAAATTGCAAATCACGAATGAACCAAACTGACCCCTCACCCGTCACGCTCCGGCTGATGAGAACGCCGGCAGCGAGCCACCCTCTCCCCAAGGGAGAGGGCAGGGAGTTTCAGGTAAGTCGCGAGCCACCCTCTCCCCAGGGGAGAGGGCAGATTTCTTACATCGTGGTCAATCGCAAATCAGAAATGCCTACTCGAGGATCTAAAATGTTAAATTTGAAATCTAAAATCCAAAATCGAAAATCTGATATCGAAAAACTGAGAGCGAAAATCGAAGAGCGAAAATCCAAAGTCCAAAATCGAAAAGCGAAACGTGGAAACGATAATCGAAAATCAGGAATTGCCAATCGGCAATCGGCAATCGGCAATCGACAATCATCAGACTTCCAGGACCACCGGTAAAATCATGGGCCGCTTGCCGGTTTCCTGATCGAAGTGCTTGCGCAGCCCTGTGCGGATTTTTTCTTTAATCACGCCCCAATCACCGACCTCTTCGAGGTTGGATTTTTCAATGGTTTTGAGGATGACCTGGCGGGCGCTTTCCACCAAGTCTTGCGCTTCATCGAGCGGCACAAAGCCCCGCGAGACAATTTCAGGCTGGGTTTCGAGCTGGCCGGTGTGCTCATTGATGGCCAGGATGGGGATGACGATGCCATCGGCCGAGATGTGGCGCCGCTCCTTGAGGATGATCTCCTCGACCTCGTCGAACGTGCCCACGTCGATGCACACGCGTCCCACCGGCACACGGCCAGCCCGCCGAGCGCCGCGCTCATCGAATTCGAGCACGTCGCCGCTTTCCAGCAGGAAACCCTCTTCGGAGACCGCCGCCAGCTCCTTGGCCAGCTCGAGGTGGCGGAAGAGTTGCCGGTATTCGCCGTGAATAGGCACGAAATACTTGGGCCGCACCAGGTTGAGCATCAGCTTCAGTTCTTCAGCGCTGCCGTGGCCGGAGACGTGAACGGGCGGCTGGCTGCCATCGTGATAGTGGACGTGGGCGCCGCGGCGATAGAAGTGGTCGATCATGCGAAAGATGGGTTTCTCATTGCCGGGGATGACGCGCGCTGAAATCACCACCTCGTCGCCCGGCTCGACGTTGACCCAACGGTGGTTATTCACGGCCACGCGCGAAAGGGCGGCCATGGGCTCACCCTGGCTGCCCGTGAGAACCAGCGCCACTTTGTCGCGCGGCAATCTCTTGATGTCCTGGGGCGGGATGAGCAGACCTTCCGGAATGTGCAGCTTGCCCAGGCGCACTGCAATCTCGGAGTTCTGAAACATGCTCCGCCCCACGAAGCAGAGCCGGCGGCCGTGCGCGTGGGCGAGGTCGGCTACGATCTGCAAGCGGTGCAGGGAAGTGGAAAAACAGCTAATCAGGACGCGGCCGGGCGCTTCGGAGATGATATGCGAGAGCCGGGTCTGCACCGCTCGTTCCGAGGGCGTCAGGCCGGGCCGGTCAATGTTGGTGGAGTCGGAGAAGAGAGCCAGCACGCCGCTCCGCCCGTAGTTCGCCAGCGTATGCAGGTCGCTCACGTGCTGGTCGGTGGGTGTGGGATCAAACTTGAAGTCGCCGGAATGGATCACCGTACCGAGCGGCGTGGTGATGGCCAGAGCGCCGGACTCGATCGTGCTGTGGGTCAGGTGAATGAACTCGATGTGGAACGCGCCGACGTCGAAGGGTTGGCTGGGCTGCATCTCGACCAGCCGGACACTGTCAGCCAGACCGTGCTCCTCGAGCTTGGCGCGAGCCAGCGCCAGGGTGAAGGGCGAACCGTAAACGGGCGCGTCCACTTCGTCCAGCAAGTAAGGTAGTCCCCCGATATGGTCCTCGTGGGCATGTGTCAGCAGGATGGCGCGGAGGCGCTCCTGGTTCTCCCGTACATAGGTAAAGTCGGGAACGACGATGTCCACGCCGAGTAATTCGGCGTCTGGAAACATGACGCCGCAATCGACGACGATCATCTCGCCATCGTATTCGTAAGCCATCATGTTCATTCCGAACTCGCCCATCCCGCCGAGCGGGATGGCCTTAAACTTGGCATTTAGTGATGTAATATTAGTCCTCCTTGAGAGTCGAGGAGTCGAGAGTCGAGAGTCGAGGAGTTAACAAACACGCCCCAGGCTGCGGATCGAGTTTGTCCTCGCGTTCGACTTTCGACCTCTTGACTTCTCGCCTCCTCGACTTTTTGACCCAGTCCTTTGTTTTCATAGACATTCCCGGTTTGTTCCTTCAGTTTTGAGAGTCGAGGAGTTAACAAACACGCCCCAGGCTGCGGATCCAGTTTGCCCTCGCGTTCGACTTTCGACTTCTTGACTTCTCGCCTCCTCGACTTTTTGACCCAGTCCTTTGTTTTCATAGACATTCCCGGTTTGTTCCTTCAGTTTTGAGAGTCGAGGAGTTAACAAACACGCCCCGGGCTGCGGATCGAGTTTGCCCTCGCGTTCGACTTTCGACCTCTTGACTTCTCGACTCCTCGACTTCTTGACTGTGTCCTCGAGCCGGGAAGCGAGCCAATTGACAGCCTCTTCGTCCAGGAGGGCCGATTCTCGAGAGCGAACTAAGGTGGGCAACCGCATGCGCCACAAGCTGCGCGGCAGGCCCGCGATCTCCTGCCAAGCGTCAACGTACAATGATAGCCTATGTTGTGGCGTTTGTCAAGAGGTAAGTGAGGGAGGGGCAACGGCGCAAGGGACCCCTCACCCGTCACGCTCCGGCTGATGAAAGCGCCGGAGCGCGACACCCTCTCCCCAAGGGAGAGGGCGGTTGAGGCAAGGGGGAGAGGGCGGTTGAGGCAAGGGGGACAGGGCTGTTGAGGCAGCGGAGAGGGCTGTCGAGGCAGGTTAGAACCTGGACTCTGTGGAGAAGATGACCCCGTTGCCCCGAATCACGCCCAGGCTTTGCGCGTAGTTGTAATATGTATATCCCAGCCTGAGGGAAAGGCGGCGGTTGACTTTATAAGAGAGTGTAGGGGTAACATTCAAGGCTTGCGTGAAAGGCTGATGCGAGTCAACTTGCTGCACCCCGAACCCGCCTGAGAAATCGTAGCCGAACCGACCCCGAAGGGCGCCATAAAGCCGCGCTGTGAGTTGGTGCACCTGGTAGAAGGAAGGGTTAAAGAACCCCATATAGTCTTGCTGCTGAGACCCGGCAAAAGCGAACGCCCGGCCTTGATAGCCCATGTCGAGAGAGGCGCGCTCGAAGCGGAGGATATTGCGCAACAGGGTCACGGAACCTCCGCGCGCCGGTTCGCGGCGCGAGCCCCCTTCGACCAGGCCTGGGTTTCCATTCAAGATACCAAGCTGCTGGAATCGGATGGATGAGTAGTCGGCATAAAAGAGATCAAGCCACAGATCTGTGCGTGAGGCAAAGGCGTATTTCAACCCTCCCTCGAAGCGGCTTTCCATGACGCCCATGCGCACCGAAAGAGGCGTGTAGGGGACGGGGTCGCGAGCCGCGGTCAGATCAAGCTCGAGGTTTTTCTTCAAGGCGTAGCTCGCGTTCACAAAACCCAGCGAGCGGTACGTGGCCACGGAGACCGGCTCGGATTGGCCGGGAATATCTTGCAGCCCGCCAGGCCCGAATCGTATCAGGCCCGCACCGGCGCGCAGAATGAGGTTTGAGAAGATCGGCGTGGTTTGGCGGTAGGTGACTTGTGAGGGAACAACCGCCCCGTCGAGGGCGCCGGAGCTCGAGGCCGGCATGGCGTCAAAGAAAACTGAGGAGCGCGATCGGGGCAACGCCGAAAAGTCGAAGCCGGACTCATATCCAAATCGGCGCAGGTCCTGGCCGGCGAACCCGATCAGATCGGGGGAACCGTTGCCGGCGCTGATTTCGCGCGCATAGGAGGCGGCAGCGTGAAAAGTGACCGCTTGTTCCTGGCGAAGGGTTCTCTCGAGCTCGAGGGACTCGGAGTTGCCGGGGCTCAGTTGCTCCGCGCGGGCTAGCAATTCGAGGGCTTGGCGCGGGTGGTGGCGGGCGCGCTCGAGGTTGGCGAGCAGGAAGAGGGCGTCGTAGTCCTCGGGGCGGTCGTTCACCAGCTTGCTCACGAGCGCATAAGAATACGCGATGTCGCCGCGAAAATAATGGGCTCGAGCATTGCCCAGCATGGCGTCAAAGTCTGTTGGGTCGGTTTTCAGCAATTGGGCGAAATCGGCGAGCGCAGCGGCGTACCTGCCTTGATAAAGTTTGACGTAAGCAAGCTGTAACCGTGCCTCGCGATGGCGCGGATGGAAAGTGAGAACTGCGGAGAGTATTTCACGCGCGTGCTTATAGTGGCCCAAGCGGGCTTCGACCCGAGCCAAGTCGATTTGAAATTCGGGATTCGCAGGCTGCCTCGCCGAGAGTCGCTCGAAAATAGCGTGCGCCTCGAGGGGATGACCCGAGCGGAGAAAGGCATTCCCCAAACCTTCGAGGGCGTCAGCGTCCTCGGGGTTCTTCGCGAGCACCTGCTGGTATAAGCTTTTCGACTCTTCGTGGTGGCCGCTCAGGCTAAGCGCGCGGGCAAGACGAAGCTTGAGCTCAGGATCGTTGGGGTCAAGTTTCAGGGCTTGCCGACTAGGGCTCTGGGAAAGCTCCGGCCGAGCGCCGCTGGGGCCGACCTGCGGCTCGGCTTGTCCTCTTAGCCCGACGCACAAGAGCAGCATCAGGACTAGAAGGAGAAACGGGTGTGGGAGCCTTCGGCAAGGGCGAAGGAAGCGCGATCCTGAGTGACGAGAGGCCATGATACCGCTACCTTCCTTGATTGCCGTGAGCGGCGGCAGGAGTCAGCTCCGTCGGACCGGAAGAGAGGGCCTGTCCTTCGTGTATTACTTTCTCCCAGCGGTGCGATCCGACCAGGAACTTCAGTATGCCTTGGACGCGAAAGAACAGAATCAGTTGACGGTAGCCGACGTTTTCAAGCATTGCATAGGCGAGCAGGACCAACAGGTCTCGAGGCCTGGGATAGCGCCGGTAGGTCATTTCTTCGAGCAGCACGGCCCCAACCGAGAGAAAACCGCCGTAGGCGAGGCCGAGCAGAATGAATAGAATCAGGAGGGCGGGAGAAATGAGCCCACCAAAGAAAGACAGGGGAACCAGAAGATATCCCAGAAACTCGACAATAGTGCCCAAGGCTTCCACATAGAGATGGAAGGGCAGGCTAAACAAGCCGACCATTCCGTAGCGGCGGCGGAAAAGCATGGCGCGGTGTTTCCGCAAACTCTGGCAAAGCCCCAATTGCCAACGACGCCGCTGCCGATTCAACATCGAGAACGTGGCCGGGCACTCGGTCCAGCAAACCGGATCGGAAGTAAAGGCAAATCCGGCGTCCGCTCTGTTATCGGCCGCCCAGTGGCGCAATGTGATGATAAGATCCATGTCCTCCGTGACCGTATCCGCGCTGAACCCGCCCACCTCCATGACCGCCTTATGCTGGAACAGGGCGAGGGCTCCGGAGACGATCACGGTGCCTCCCAGCAGCGACCAGCCGTTCCGGCCGGTGAGGAAGCTGCGCAGATATTCCACCACCTGAAAGCGCTCGAGGGAGGTGCGCGGCAGCCCCACTTTAACTATCTGACCGTTGCTTCCAATAGATCCATTAATTATTCTAACGATACCGCCGCTGACAATGATCTCCCTCGGCGAATTGAGAATGGGATCCATGAGCCGCAAAAGCGCCTCGCGCTCCAGAATGCAATCCGCGTCCAAGCAGCAGAAATAGGGCGTACGGCAGAGGTTGATTCCCGTGTTCAAGGCGTCGGGCTTGCCACCTCGTTCCTTGTGAACGACCAGGAGATGGGGAATATGAGGATTCCAGTAGAAGCTTCGGGCTGGGGAAGTGGGAAGAACCGGATGGTACTCGAGTTCGGCGGGAACCAGCCTGAAGGCTGTCGCCAGGCGCTTCAGCGTTGAGTCGGTGGATCCGTCGTCGACCACGATGACCGAGAACCGTGGGTAATCTACCGCCAGGGCAGAGCGAACCGTCTCCACGATGATGCGTTCCTCGTTCCAGGCGGGTACGATGATGGTTACTGCGGGCGTAAGGGAAGAAGCTCGCAGTTCGGCTAGTCCCTGGTAGGCCGACCGCCGGGAATGAAGCCATATGGCCCTCAGAGACATGACCATCAGACCTGTGTAGACCCCGTTGCCTACCACGAAATAGGAGAGGATCAGCAGATTGAAAAAAACCAGGGCGTGCTCGAAATACGGTCCCCACATGTCCATGGGGAACTCCTTTCAAGCGGCCAACGTTGACGGGCCGTGGCTGGCCGGCTCCGGCTGCCGGGGCGCCTTGAGAGCATCTGCAAGCCCCTGGCGTACCACCGAGCCGGGAACCGCAAAATCGAGATGTGCGGCTACCTCGGCAGCAATAGCGCGGACTCCGGGATCGGCGTCGGAAGCGAGCCTGGCCAACTCGCCGTCGAACACGCTCTTGAATTGGGAAAAAGCCGGCGCCCCAACTGGCTCGCGTTTCGCCATTTCGCGCAGAATCTCGGCGGCCGCGCCACGGGCTTGTGGATCGGGGTGGCGCATGGCAGGCAGGAGTTGCATCGCTTGAGAGAGCGGAAACTTGGCCAAGGAGGCCTTTAGAGAATGAAGAGAGAGGCCCGCGCGATTCCGAGAGACGGCTTTATCCATTTGGCCGAGGAGCGCCGGAACACTGGAAGCTTCGCGAAGACCCGCCAGCGACCGTAAAGCAACCTGCTGGACGTCGACATGAGGGTCGTCGAGGGCTTGGGCGAGAATCGGCCAGCTCGCCTGGTGGCGAAGCAGGCCCAGGTTTCTGGCGCTTCGGGCACGAAGCAGGAAGTGCAGGCGTGATACGAAGTGGAGAAGCCCGTCGGGGATGGTGAGCGCTTCGCGTAAGGAAACGGGAGTGAATTGGCCGAGAAGCCGCCGCTGCCATGCATCGATCAGTCCGAGCTCCAGGCAGAGCCCTTGTAAGACGGCGGCCAGCGGCGGGGCTGAGGAGCATTTTAGGAGTAATGGTTCGAGCAGGAATTCGAGAGTGGGCAAAGGCAGAGCGCGCAACCTTGCCAGACATTGCGGCGAATACTTGCCCTGCAACAACCCTGAGGGAGTGAGCCCGTAATAATGGCGCAGGTTCTTAACACGGTGATCAAACCGGTCGTGATGCCAGCGCCGGACCATTGCCACTGCGGCTACAGCAAGCGTACCGAGGGTGACGGTAGCCAGAACAGATCTTGCCAAGCTGGTGAGGAAAGAGAGGCTGGGAATAGGCAAAACCATAGTGTCCTGTCGAAGCTAATTTTCGGTTTCATCAGAATGTTGTACCAAACCGGTGGCATCAATAACTCAAAAAAATATTAACAAATGATTCACGATCAGCGCCGAACCACTCCTGGTTGCGCGGAATCAGGAGGTCGCGCAGCCAGTGGCAGCAAGGCGCTGCGGTACTGGACTGGATATTAGGAGGAATAGAAATGAAAGTCAATACCTGTTTAACTGATTCAGTACGGTACTATATACTGCTTGCATACTGCCGCGCTGGTAATAGCAGTCGGGCAGAAAGCCCCCGCTTGTTGCATCTGTAGTTAATACGTCCTAATGCTTCGTGGCCAGCAGCGCGTCGTCGAGGATTTTATCCCAAGTAGCTTCGGGCGGCATTCCAGCTACAATCCTGCCGTTGATGAACGAAGTAGGAGTCATATTAATGCCGAGGTCGTTACCCTCCTGGCGTCCGGCCTCGACTCGTGGCAGGGAGGCTTGGGAGTCGATGCAAGCGGCGAGTTTTACGTGGTCGATCCCGGCTTGATCGCCCAAATCCAACAAGCGGTCGCGCACGTTGGCGGCATTGATGGCGCTTTGATTAGCGAAAATAAGTGTCCGGTAGGCAGGGAAGGCCGATGGATTGATCTGATATGCGCATTCGTTGGCCACCGCGGCGGTGGGAGACCAGTCATGGCCGGGGATCACACACTCCTTGAAGACGACGCGAATCTTATCGCCGTATTTGGGCAGGAGTTGCTTTTCCAAGAACTCTTGCAGCCGTGCGCAAAATCGGCACTGGAGGTCGGCGTACTCGACCAAGGTCACGGGAGCATTGGGGGGGCCCTGGCTCGGCATATCCTTGGTTTTGATCATGCCCCGAACGAAATCATCTCGAAAGGGATAAACGGCTCCCAGTACGCCGATTCGCCGGTCCCTGGTAATGAAGACCTCTGCATTCTCTGTTTTTCTACCGTCGCTCGCGGTGACAACCGCTCGGAGGAATTGGGGGTAGGGTGTTTTGTTGAAGGCGCCGACCTTCAATTCCGTTTGGGGCGGGAGCTTCGCAGCTTCGCGAAGGCAACGCACGAGCTCCGCCGTAGAAGCGTCGTGCATGGCAAAGACGTTGCCGATCACGAAGCAACGGCCATCCTTGGTAATGAACACATTGCTGGCCCGCTTTTCCTTGCCATTGTCGGAAGTAACGACGGTCTGGAGGAAAATGGGGAATTGCGACTTGCCCAGCGGCTCAGCCTCGAGCTTAATGTTCTCCGGCACGGCAAAGCGGCCGCGCACATATTGGACGATCTTCTCAGGGCTCGCCGGCTCAGTGGCGGCGGGGGTGCGGGAATTCTGCGGGCGGCTTGTTTCTCCACCCAGCGTGGTAGCGCCGATGAGGAGCAGGCAAAAGCTGCCGGTCAAGAGACCCGTGAGCCGTCCTCTCGCGGAAATTGCACGACGGAACAGAGGGCTTGTCATAAAACGACTCCTTTCGTCGAATCGCACTCAACCGACCCCTCACCCGTCCCGCGCCGGCTGGTGAAAGCGCCGGAGCGGGACACCCTCTCCCCAGGGGAGAGGGCTGTCGATTCAATTCCATCCCCGGGGTTCAGCTAGAGATGTGGGACGCGCACAGCCCCGAGGGAGAGGGCGGACCCCGGCGTAGCCCTCACTAATGCTGGATCGGCTGGCCGGCTTTCTGCCACCCCGCCAAGCCGTCTTGATAGACCTTTACCTTCTCGAAGGAGAAGCCACGCTCGAGCAAGGCGCGCCCGGCGGCGCGACTGGCCGCGCAGACGTCATTGCCGGAGGAGTGCCCGCTCTCGTAAAGCACGATGGTCTTGTCTTTGGGTAGCTTGCTCGAATCTTGGGCAAAGTCCTCCAGCGGCATGTTTAGGGCGCCAGGAATTCGCCCCCCGGCAAATTCCTTGGCCGGCCTGACGTCGACAAGCACAGGCGTCGGCGCAGCTTCGAGAAGTTGGCGCACCTGGGCCGTCCCGATCAACGTGGGCTGCTGCTTGTTGGCCTCGGCCTCGCTACAACCGCCCAGGGCCGTTTGCGAGCCGGCAAGAGAACCTGCCGGGTTCGATCCAAACATATCACCAGAGCCTGCACTGGCCGCCGGGGCCGTTGCGCCAGAGGGCGGTGACGGAGGAGATTTAGAATTTGAAGAAGAAAGTTGGACCGGGGAACTCGAGGACGGGTTGGGAGCGCCGGCGGCTGTGGCAGCCAGGCTGGTCAACTCCTGGTTCACCAGCAGGGAAAAGGTGGCGAAGTCCAGAGGGCGAAAGACTATCTTGCGGCCGATGAAGAAGGTGGGCGTGCCCCGTACGCCCACGGCGCGGCCGTCCGCAAGGTCCTGTGTGATTCGCGAGGCTGCTTCGCCGCTGTCCAGGCACTGGTTGAAACGGCTCTTGTCCAGGCCAAGTTCTGCGGCGTAGCGTTTGAGCGCGTCCACGCTCAAATCGGTTTGTTTGGCATAGAGCTTTTCGACGGCCTCCCAGAACTTGCCCTGCTGTGCGGCGCATTCCGAGGCTTCGGCTGCTTTTTCGGCCTGGGGATGTATTTTGGTGATGGGGAATTGGCGGAAGACGAAACGAATCCGGTCACCGTATTGAGTGCGGACTTGCGCGGCAGCTTCTTCCGAGAGCCCACAGGCGGGACACTCGAAATCACCGAATTCGACCACGGTGAGCGGCGCGCTTAGGTTTCCAGTCATGTGGCTGTCCGGGTGGACCAGGCGTTCAGCAAGCGCTTGAGATGAAGCCTCCGGAGCGTCTGCGAGTTCGCCATGCTGGCTGAGCAAGAGGAAGGCGGGGATGCCGAGCAGTAGCGCCACGACCCCTAGGACAAAGTTCGTCCTGACGCTTGCGATTGCCGCGGCAGGATCGGCCGGAGTGAGCGAGCGACGCAGTTCAAAAAGCGACAAGGCGAAAATGCCGGTCACCACAAATGCCGACACCACGCACCAGGCGCACCAGGCGTGGATGACAAACGCTTCCAGCGAAGTGAGGTAGACGGAAAACACGAAGCCAAAACCTGAGAGGCCCATGACCGCGAATTGGAGCATTCGCCTCTGGGGCGCCGAAAACAAGTCTTCCGCCAGGATCAGCAGCGCCAGAACCGCATAACTCGCCACTCCGTAGGCCGGAAGAGGCAGGCCAAAAAGGTGCGCGTAGGAGCTGGCGCGCACCGCGTCGCAACCCGAACCCAGGCAAACGATGGGCCGGGACGGTGAAGTGTAAACCCAGAGGAGATAGAGAGCATCGAAGAGTCCGAGTAAGGAGAGAGCCAGCAGGAGGTGTTTTCGCATACGGGCCTATTTTAACAGCAAATTTGCCAGGGCTCACCGAACTTACTATCCCATTCCTGGGGAGTAAACGCCTCGAGTCCTGCATTAGGGTAGAAGGTAACTTCGCTAAATAGGATGCCTTGGGGGGGCGAGTACAAGTCCACCCGAACGAAGTCGAATTGGGCGCCAATTCTCTCTGCCAATTCGATCAGCTTACCGAGGGTTTCCGGTCTGGAGACAGGTTTTGACGTTTGGGGATATTTTAACTTTGCAGGAAGCAAGTTCCATTCGCGATCATAGAAATTTAGTTTTAGCCCTCGAGCACGGTCGCAGGCAAACTGTATGAAGTGGGCGCGCCCGTGATATACAAAGAACTTGTACTCGTCCGGAAGGTCGTCGTTTGGCATCTCGACCATGGGTTCAATGAGCACCATGGGGGGAATTCCTAAATAACCCCATTCGCGTAACCGGCGCCCATGCCGGAATGCCAGTTGTTCGCGCATCGACGCGACAATTCTCTCCCTTTTGATGTCCTGCACGGTGCGGACGAACACATTTCCTCCACTACCGTGACTGACCTTGATCACGTAGGGCGGCACGAGTTCATCAAAAGGAATATCTTCGGGGTTGTCCCCCGTCCAGAGGGTTTCGATGACGTATTGCCTACCGATCAATCTTGCGATTTCTGCCTTGACCGCAATCTTATCGCAAAAGACGCGAAACTGCGGGTTACGCTGGTACAGTTTTCGCCACGCGACTTTTTCATTAAACGTCCTGGGGTGCTTTAGATTCGGCAGTTTTCGAAACGTGCCATAGTACATTAGGTTAACGGCAAGGTAATCTGGAAGGATATTTCTGAGCGATTCGCGGAGTTTGCGAAATGGAGATCTGGTCATGAGTTCCGGGAGGCAGGGGCGACCCTTGTGGTTGCCCTCGGGCGGCCACCAGCGGGCAACCACAAGGGTTGCCCCTACAACGCCCCTATATTTTCGCCCTGCCTAAATAGAATTTATCAAACAACCTGGCCATCCTCCCGAATACCCAGCGATAGGAGTTGGCGCCCAGAGTAGAAATTGCCATAGCAGACAGCAGCGCGGGTTGGAATGGCCGAATGCGGAGTCCTTCCCAAGCCAGGGCGCGTGCCCGGCGCGGCTCGTAGTTGAAGAGCAGGATGGCGACGCGAGAAACGTGTTTTGCCAGGGTGCGAGGCTTCATGTCCTTGCGAAACTTCATTAAGATTCGCTCCCAACCCTCGCAAATGTTCCGCAGGTTCCCGGACATCTGATCGGAGAGCAGGTATCGCTTGACCAAGAAGTAGGGAACACAAGCGATCTTCGAGACTCGAGCGACTCTGAGCCAGAGGTCGTAGTCCTGGCAGTTTAGAAACGTTTCATCGAATCCCCCCACACTGTCCAAAACTTGTTTCTTGACAGTTACCCTCGAGGGCGAGCCGATGAAGTGCCGGTCCAGCATGGCGTCGTATACCCATCCGGATTCGAGGGGCATCCGTACCTGTAGGACTTTGCCATGTTCGTCAAAGACGGTCTTTCCCGTGTAAACGAGCCCGACCTCAGGTTCAGAGTTGCGAAAGACCTCTAACTCCCTTTGGAGCTTTTCCGGAAGCCATTCATCGTCGTCATCCAGAAATGAGACGTATTCCCCCTGCGCACAGCGAATGCCCGTGTTTCGTGCCGCGCTGACGCGACGGTTTTGGTGGTGGCGAATATACTTGACCCGCTGATCTCGAAAACTCTTCACTACCTCCTCAGTCCCATCGGTTGAGGCGTCATCGACCACGATGAGCTCCCAGTTTTGGCAAGTCTGAGTCAAGACGCTCCGAATTGCCCGGCCCACGATCGAGGCGCGGTTGAAAGTGGGAATGATTACCGTCACAGCCGGCCTTGCGGGCTCGCGAGCAGAGTGTTCATTCATTGGTTACAACCAACCGCGCTCGCGGTACCAAGCGATGGTTTGCGCCACGCCGGCGGCGAGATCGAATTCCGGGGTGTAGCCGAGCTCGTTGTGGGCTCGTAGCCAGGAGTACGAACGATCCTCGCTAAAGAAAGCCACCCCCGTGCGGCCGAGCGGAGGTTTCCGGCCGCTTGCCCACCCCAGCAGCTCGAGTCCGGTGGCCGCCAGCATCGCGGACCAACGTGGTAGAGCCAACCGCGGTGTCTCGACGCCCAAGGCGGCCGCAATGGTCTCGCCCAACTCCCTGAAGGTCACCGCACGCGGGCCCACGATGTGGTAGATCGCGCCCTCGCGTCCGTGGCTGAGACACAAGAGCATCCCGGAAACGACGTCCGAAATAAAGGTAGGATGGCAAATGTGCCGGCCACCGTCGATGAAAAAAAACCGGCCGCGCTGGATCGCTCGAAAGAGCCCCAGAACATGCCGGTCCCCCGGCCCATAAACAAACCCAGGCCGGCAGATGACTACCGGCAACCCGAGTGAGCTAAATTCCAAAGCCACCTGTTCGGCGGCCGCCTTGCTTCGCTCGTAGGCGTTGGTCGGACCGCAGGGCGCGTCTTCCGCCGCTGGGCTGCCAGGAATCGGTCCCAGAACTCCGGTAGTGCTCACGTGCAGCACGCGGATTTGATTCGAAATGGCTAGAGCCGCTGCCATCACGTTGCGCGTACCCTCGACGTGCAGCCGGTGATACTCTTCCTCACGCACGCCGGGTTGGCCCAACCGGCCGGCCGCATGAATGATGCACGCCGCCCCTTCCATACCACGGCGCATGCTCGTTGGCAGGGTCACGTCACCTTCGTGCCAGGTGATCGGTGTGCCGTCCAGCACACTGCGGTCGGCGGCAGGGCGCGCCAGGGCGTGAACCTCAGCGCCGTCCCGCGCCAAGGCACGAGCGACGGCGGCCCCGAGAAAGCCAGTGGCTCCAGTGATAAACACGCGCATAGACGGAGCGGCCTACTGCTGATAAGTCATTACAGGACGGTAGAGGCATCCGCAGCGGCGGCCCTGGGGACAGTCCGGCAAAGGCAGAAGTGGAGCCTGGTCGGGATGGTAAACCTTGCCCGCAGGCAGCTCCCGCGCCGCAGCGCAACAATCGGGCGCGGGTTCAATCGCCACGCCCACGATGGATCCTTTGGCCTTCATGCCCAGGCGGTAGGCCGCCAGAGTTTTCAGGGCATAGTCCGGATCCTTCTCCACACGATGCTGGAACTTGTTCAACCAATCGAAGGCCATACGTTTCCTTGTAGGGGCAACCCTTGTGGTTGCCCGCAGGGCCGCCCCTTACAAAGCGATCTTGTCGCCTGGCCGCGGTAGTGTCCTAATTTGATGGATCCCGTAGGGGGACGTCATTCCGAGCGGAGCGAGGAATCTCGCTCTGATTCGCTCGAGTGTGCCCCAATTGCAAGGCCAGAGCGAGATTCCTCGCTCCGCTCGGAATGACGTCCATATTAGGAAACTATCCAAATTAGGATGCTAGCCCGGCCGGAACAACTTTGCGCCTACCCGCCCTAGTGTCTTAATATCGTGCAACATGCTAGTGTAAGCCGCGTTGGCCAGAGGGCAATGACATTCCTTGGCCGCGATACTCCGGCGCGCTTCCTGGATCTTCTCGCCAAACCAAATTTCCTTGAAATCATAATGGTGATCGCGCAGATTGCCCAGGTTATCGCCGCGCACACAGCAGGGCCAGACGGTGCCGTCGGCATAGATGTGGGCGCTCACCCAGCCGGCATAACAAGCGATCACCTGGTCTTGCTCGTCCAAGATGCGCTTGACCAGCTTATAGTACTCCACCCGCAAAGCCTCCGTAATTCGGGCTATGCCCGTGAATCGCTTGCTCTCCACGTAGGCGATCAGATGATCGATGGCCTTGGCATAGCTCTCTGCGCTCGGTGTTATGGGCAACCCCACCGTGTCCAACTCCACTCGAGGTTCGGCAATCTCAGTGATGAACTGGTCGGCGCCCGATCGGTCAGCATAGGCAATGATTTCGTCCAGGTGCTGCGCGTTAAAAACCGATATCACCGAGTGGATTCCTATGGTCAGGTTGTTTAGTTGCCGGCGCAAGGAGAGCAGTTGCTCGAGGCATTGTTCGAATTTCTTGAAGTTGCCCGCGACGCCACGAATGAGGTCATGCTTTTCCCCCACTCCATCCAGCGACAGATTGATGATCACGTGGCTCTGCGGACAGGCTCGGGCGATACGCTGCACATTCTCAGGGATGTTGGGCAAGATCCCGTTGGTCGGGATATTGATTACGCCCGGGCGGCAATGTTCGTAGACTGACTGCGTGAGTTCCACCACCTGCGGGTACATCAACGGCTCCCCGCCACTGATGGTGAACCAGTACGGGGTGCGGCCCAGGGAAGCCAATACCTTGTCCCATTCTTCCAGAGTCAGTTCGTTCTCACGTTTCATCCAGATATTGCAGGTGAGGCAGCGCGAATTGCATTTCGGGGAAGGGGAGAGGGTCAGGTTAAGCGGCAGCAGGCGGGGCCGGCCAAACCGGCGATAGAGCTTGAACAGGGGAATGCGCAGAAAAACGTCAAGCATTGAATGCATATCACCGCTATATCCCTGAGGTGAGATCTTTGGTCGTCTTGGCGATTTCCCAGACAGGGCGGTCGCGTCGTTTCTTAAAGTCGCGTCTGCCCAGAAACCGCCCGTACACTTCCAGAGCCGCCACTCCCCATGTCCAGAGAAGGGGCCGGGGCCGCCAATCCAGCCGAGGCAGCAAGGCCCGCAGTATCTTCCAGCCGCTCATGGTGCTTACGGTATACCCCAGGGAGTGGCGCACCACCAAATGCCCGGCAAAAATGCGCCGGCGCTGGCGCAAATAGTCGGCGACTGTGACCGGACCTTTGTTGTAGACCACTGCCGTCGGTACGTAGCGTACTTCGTAGCCCTGACTGCGAATGACCGGTTCGATGCTCGCTTCGTCCACCGCCGTGTTGTAAGGAATACGCTCGAAGATATTGCGAAAGGCGATCATCTCCCCGGCCTTAAAGCTGCGCAGGTTGATCTCGTGATGCAGATTCCAGAGCATATGCGCGGCAAACCCCATGAAGGTTCCGGGGTCGTTCACAGGCACCGGCCGGCCAGTGGTCATTCCCACCGCAGGATCGGCGAAAGGAGCCACCAGCGCTTCCAGTGCGCCGGCTTCGGGCAGCAGATCGGCGCTGCAAACCACTACAATCTTCTCGCGCACCTGGGGAAGAAACTGGTTGATGGCGGAAGCCTTGCCCTCGCGTTGCGCCTGCACAATGAGACGTATGCGCTGATCCCGCCTGGCCCAATCATGCACGATCGATTCGGTGCGATCCGTGCAGCCACTGGCGACGACGAGAATCTCCGTAAGGTTTAAGTTTGTCGTCCGTTGCGAAACCACGGCCTGGAGCATCCGGCCGATGTTGGCCTGTTCGTTATAGGCCATAATTCCCATCGAGCATGCGATGGACATAGGGAAAACCGCCACTGTTTCAAATCCGACTATCCCTAGCTCCCATCCTGAACGAGGAGTGGAGCCTTCACACCCGTTGGCGCGAGGAAGAGGCGTGTCCTCTAATAACCAGTCTACGGTTACCGGACTCGTCCCACACTCCACTTGGGTCACGCGGAGCGGGCGAGTCCCAACTGCGCCAGATCGCCGGCACGTTAAACAAGAGATTCCAGGCGCCACCCAGCATCACGCCGGCGGTGGAGGCTAGAAGGAGCCGCACCCCGCGCCAATTCAGCAGCAGAGTCAAGAAAGCATTAAGCAGCGCGCCGGGGGCGCAGACCGTTGCGTAATGGACCAGCCGGCTGGGGACCCCAGTGCGAGCTTCCCCACTGGGGAGTTGCGAAGTACGAAACGTGAAAAGCCAGTTCCAGAGGAAGTTGTTCACCAGGGCGAGTGGGATGGCGACGGCCAGAGCCAACCCGACCGGCCAGGCGCGAAGCCCGGCCAGGTACATCAAAATCGCGATGTTCACCGCCGCCCCGGACAAACCCACCGCCGCATAACCCATCCAGCTCCGCAGTTGCCCGGTGGAACGGGCCAAGCGCAACAAGTGAGCTAGATATTGCAGGGACTCCCGCATACCGAGCTTGGAGCTTCCCATGCTCCGGGCCTGGAACACATAGGGGACTTCCACCAATTCGCGGTAATGGGCCTTGCCGAGAACCTCGAGCAGGATCTTATAGCCCGTAGGTTCAAGCCGCACCCCCTCGAGCGCCCGGGCGCGCACCAGGAACATTCCGGACATGGGATCCCTTACCTCGGCTAACGTCCGAGGAAGCACGCAGGCCGCCAAGTGCGTCGCGGCCCATGAATTAAGCCGCCGCGTCCATGACCAATCCTCCGCTGCGCCTCCGCCCGGGCCCGAGCGAGTGGCAATCGCCAGCTCGGCGCTGTGGGCGCGAAGCGCGCTCGCAAGGCGCGTCAGGACTTCGGGCGGATGCTGGAGGTCGGCATCCATCACCCCCAGCACGTCTCCACTCGCGATGCCCCAGCCGGCCACCACCGCGGTCGCCAAACCCTGTCGCCCCGGCCTCCGCAGGACCCTGACGGGAATCTCGCCTGCCGAGGCCTCCGCCAAGCCGGCGGTACCATCCGGACTCGAGTCGTCCACCACAATTAACTCGTGGTCCTCTCCAGCCGCCCGTAGGGCTGCGGAGGCTCGGCGCAAGGCTTCCTGAATGCTACGGGCTTCATTATAAGTGGGCAGGACGATAGAGACCATGATGGAGAAAGTTTAACACACCTTAACTGCCATTGAGCCACAGCATCCAGTTAATCTCATTGCCCGCACGCGGAGGTGTGCAGGGACCCGGTCGACGATAGACGCAGACGCCGTTCGAGCATCCTGCCGAATCGAAGCCGTCCAGCTTGCCGGAGAGACTTCCGGCGGTGACAAGAGCGTTAAAAGTCTGCGACTCGTCGCTGAGTTCGGATGCCTGCCCGAAGAGGAGGATGGGAACGTTCTGGTGGAGATGGGCGTAGCCCCCGGTGTCGTACCAGCCGACCTTGTAGACTGCCACTCCGCAGAGAGCCGGGTCGCGACTGAGCTGATCGAACGCAGCCAGGCTGCCCGCGTTGCGCGACCAATCGAATTGCCGGATGAGCACGCAGGAGCAGAGCGCGCAGAAAGCCAAGCCACTCACCACAATTGCCCTTGACGATAACGGCCTCTTTCGTCCTGTGTTGAAGGCTGGAACAACCTCCATGATGCCCAGCGCGGCCAGAGTGATTACCAGGGGCACCATGGGATAAAGAAACCGCACTTCCTTATGGCCGAAAATGTTGTGGGTGAGAAGAATGATCAGCGCAACCCAGGCCAAGAAGGCGCTCCGGCGAATTCCCATGAGGACGAGAAAAGCTATCGGGCCCAGGAGCGCAAACAACACCTCCAGGTACCAATACCAGGGGAGCACTCCGTAACGTTTGCCTCCCTGAAGATCCGCCCGGATGTAACTGATGTAGGAATGGAAAGGCTGCGCCCAGACGAGCATATCGACGAAACCGAAAGCAAGTACGGGCACGAGGAGTCCGGCAGCGAGAGGGAGAATCCGCTTACGCCAGTTCGGATAGCAAAAATAGAGAGTCGCGAAGGCCACCGCAAACCCCAGTTGGATACGCAGCATCACCGCCAGGCCGCAGAAGATTCCCGCCAGGAACATTCGCTTGTTTTCCCCCAGCCGTTCGCCATACATCCCCAGGTAGAGGCCCGGAAGCAAGGCGTTGGTGGCCACCACCTCGCTCAGGGTCTTGGGCGCGAAATAGACCAACTCGTACCAGGTGGCGCAAACTCCCGCGGCGATGATAGCCGCCTCGATCCCGCCGGCCCGCTTGGCCCACGCGAAGCCAAACCAGATCGTGGTCAGGGAAAGCAGCGAAAGCACAATGACAATTCCCCTCTGATATCCTGCCGATCCAGGTCCCATCCATTCGGTACTTCGCATTACGCCAGCCAGGAAGGCGGGATAAACCCAGGAGCGAACTCCGCGTCTCCACTCCCAGGTGAGTACGCCGGCGCCGTAGGCCAGGCGATGCGCCGGTTCCTGAGCCTGGAAAATCTCGTCGGCATGGAAGGTGTTTGGGAATCGTAGCGCCGCTCCGACCCGAAGGAATAGGCCCACGAGCAGGAAGACAAGCAAAAGCAGGTGGAGGGAGGAAGATGATTTCATTTCAAAACCTGGTATCTTACCACAAGCGATGTGTATAATTGCGCATCGAGGGAAACGTTAAGCCAATGGGACGTAGCCGAAGACACTCGCCGGTGGTTCCCACGGCAGATCGCCCGCCGGAAGCGGCCGAAGTGCCGCCCGCGAAAGAGGCTTTTTCGAAAGCCGGCGCGCTCGCGTGGGTGACGTTGGCAATTCTTCTTGCTTTTTCTCTGGCCACCCTTGCATATCCGGCAGCCCGCGCTTTCTACCGTCTTGAAGTCAACTATAACGAAGGCTGGAATGTCTACAATACCCAGGCCGCCATGCAGCATCGCCTCTTGTACCCGGCGAAATATGGCTGGACGATGGTTAATTATCCATTTCTGTCGTTCTACCTGGTTGGATATGCGGCGCATCTTATCGGGGATTACCTGCTGGCGGGTCGGTTGATTTCTCTGCTCGCATTTCTGGTTTCCTGCGTGCTAGTGGGGCTCATTACCAAGAAACTTACGGGCGGCTGGGCGCCTGCCGTTTTTGCAAGCGTGTTTTGTCTCGGTCTCATTTGCGGGCGAACCCCCGAATATGTGGCGATGGACGACCCGCAAATGCTCGCCCACCCTTTTTTCCTCTTTGGCTTGTGGCTCTACCTTGGGGCGCCTCCGAGCACCCTGCGGATAGGGGGGATCACCTCTCTTTTCGCGCTGGGAGGCAATATCAAGCACAATCTCCTCCCAGTGCCCTTATCGGTCCTCGGTGATCTTTTCTTGACCTCCTCCCGCAAGGCAGTTCAGTTCATGGCGTTCGGGGCAGTCCTTCTGGCCTTGTCCATCGGCCTCAACCTATTGATCGGCGGCCCGTTCTTCATTTCAAATCTGCTGACTTCGCGCACCTTTTTGCTGGTGAAATCGCGCAACCTATTCCTTTTGTTTTATTCTCCCCTGGGACTGCCCCTGGCCGTTTCCGCCTTTTGGTCGATCTGGCAGTTTCGTAACCCGCAGGCGCGTGTGATTTCATTCTACTTTCTCTCTTCGCTGCTCATCGACGTCGCGTTTGGTGGAGGCGCCGGGGTCAACAACAACACTTTTTTCGACAACTGTTTTGCGATGTCGATCATTATGGGTGCTTGCCTGGATCTGTTGTGGAAAGCGCCAATCCCCATTTTGGGGACAGGTCGCCCCTGGAGATTCCTGGTGCCGGTCTTGCTTTATTCGACTGTGGCCATGATGTTTGTCATGGAGACTATTAAAACACCCGACGCGCTCTCGGGCTTACGGGAGCTCGAGAGGCAGTATGAAGCTGAAGTGTCCTTCCTGGTGGCGCGGCCGGGACCTGCCATCTGTGAGAGCATGCTTCGCTGTTACGATGCGGGTAAGCCATACATTCTCGATCCATTTAACAGCACCAGCCTGGTTCGATCCGGCAAACTTAACAGCGACGAAATCGTGAAAGAGATCGACGAAAAAAAATATGGGGCTATCGAAACTCGCAATCCCGTAACCATGCGGCTGAATGGCAGCTTCCCGGAAGATGTGCTGGACGCTATAGCTCGCAACTACGTCGAGGCCGTCAAGGCCCCCGATTGTCACATCTACGTCCCCCGACCCTAGTGCAGTGAGCGCTTTCGAAGAATCCAGGGTGCCAGAATACCCTCACGAATGATGTCGGTTGAGATTTTGGATTGGCCTCGCATGCGTTCGCGGAATACGATGGGGAATTCCGAGACGCACAGCTTCCAGGTCCACACCTTATGCTTGACCTCCATCAGGAAGGCATACCCGGTCATCTTTGGTGGCGAAGCCAGTAGCTTTTCTACCACCGGCCTGCGCAGTAGCATGAACCCCGCAGTGCAGTCCCGGAGATGCATCCGGGTGATCGTGCGCACGTACAGGTTGCCGAACCGGCTCAGCAGCCTCCGGCGCGCCGGCCAACCTTCCACGCGGCCATTCTTAACGTACCGCGAACCGATCACAACGTCGCAATCGGCCAGCCGCTCGATCAGGCTGGGAACAACGGCGGGATCATGCGACAGGTCGGCGTCCATCATCAAAACGGCCTCCACGAGGGGATCCCGAAGCGCCCTCTGAAGGCCCTGCAGGTAGGCGGAGCCGAAACCCAGCTTGCCGCTGCGAACCAGCAGGTCGATACAGGGATACACACTCTGCATCCGGCGCACCACTTCTGCCGTCCCATCCGGCGACTGATCGTCTACGATCACGAGCGATAGATCCGGAACCGCGGACTTCAGCGCCACAACCAGCGTCTCGATGTTCCCCCGCTCGTTATAAGTTGGTATGACACAGGTGACTCTCATGAGATTGAACGTAGAAACAGGACACGTCTGTCGCCAAGGCCAAACAAGCTATTCCCAATTACAAGAAGGCAGTTGGCGAACGCGCCGACTGCCGAAAGCGTAGCCCCGCGGATGGTGCTTGTCAATGCGGTAGCTGGGCGAATGGCTCACACGGGAAAAACGGCCCATTACTGCATCCGCCAGCGAGGGGCAAACTCAGAACGGAGATTATCTGAATGACCGTTTTCCACTATAGACTCAATAACGCTTATGTCAAGGGACTTTTTGGATTAATCACACTGGCTTACGAGAACTGAACATCAAAGGTGAAGGGCCGCCCGCGAGTTAGGCCGCCTTGAAACGGGCGGCAAATCACCGCACTCGCACGACACAGCATAATACCAACGTGGTCGCCGAGCCAACCCAACGTTGGAACTAGTTTTCCTCCCTTAACTCCAGAGACACGATGCCCAACCCGAGGCGTCGGGCATCGGCTGACGAACCTGAGCTTAACTCTTTTGGTGATATTGGGTTATTAAAATTGAATTGGATCAATAGTTGCCCATTCCTCTCCAAGGCTACAGCTTTGGGTATCTTAACCACTCGCACCCCGCCATTGGATTGCAGGTCGTACTTCAAAGTGTCAACGGCGTGTCCGTTAACGGCGATATCGACTTCCTCAGACGGATGCTTCTCCGCTAAGAAAGCATGACCATCAATCAATAATTCAAGATCGTTCTTGGGTGTACTGGAGAGGGCTAGAAGCACTAAAGCCGAATCACCATCGGACCATGTTCCCCATTTTTCGCCAAATGACCAGCCCCGCCAAATTGGGGGATTATGCGAGTTAAAAATAATCGCCTTGCCCAGAACAACAGGCATTGCCTTTTGCTTAGGAGCAACGGGGGGATGATACCTTAACTCCAGAGAGATGATGCCGAACCCGAGGCGCCGGGGATCCGTTGACAAGCCTAATTCTGCGGGTGATTCTGGGTTCTTAATACTGAATTTGATCAACAGTTGCCCACTATTCTCCAGCGCCAGAGCCTTGGGTATCTTAACCACTCGGACCCCGCCATTAGATCGCAGGTCGTACTTCAAAGTGTCAACGTGCTGTCCGTTAACGAGGACATCGACTTCTTGAGACGGATGTTTGGCCGCTAAGAAAGCACCACCATCAATCACTAGTTCAAGATCGTTTTTGGGTGTGCTCGAAAGGGCCAGAACCACTAAAGCCGAATCAGCATCGGACCAAGTTCCCCATTTTTCGGCCGCTGCCCAGCCCTGCCAGAGGGGGGGATTTTGGTCATTAAACTTAATCGCCCTACCCAGAACGATAGGCCTTGGCGTTTTAGGGCCAATGAGGGGATGATCCCAAACCAAAATCGTAGCGCTTTCATATTTCAGAGTTCTCACGGGATCTCCGAACTGCCGGATAACTCCGCTGGTGCAGAGATTGACATCTGCACACTCTTCAAAATCCGATGTGACAAAAACAAAGAACTGTTTTTGATTGGGCGGGAAATCTCTCTCCGAATACCAACGCTTGTTCGTCTCTGCTCGAGTGCCAGCAATCATCGTCCCAGTGCGCTTGTTGAACACAACAGGCCGTATAACAACTTCTCCTTTACTTAACGCGGTGACAGCATTAGCTTGTGACCCCCAATACGAGCCGTAGCCGTACGACAAACCATTCATTTTAAGGTACTTAATCAGAGCACCTGCGCCCATATCTTTAAGGGCGAATCCTGGACTTCTCCACATTTGAAAAGTGCTAACGATACCTGACAGGACGAAAAGAACAGGGACCGAAGTGCAAATCGCCTTTTCAATTTTTGATGATCTTGGCCAGTTGTGCTCAACCAACACACCCAGTCCTATTGGGATCAAATATATACAGTTCAGCAGGTACCGACCCGAATAGTCCATGGCCTCAAGGTCGCTGATGACAAACGCGAGAGCCATCCCGCCGATAGAAAAAGTCGCGAAACAAATGAACGCAATATTCGAACTACTTATCTGATGGCCAGACTTTACCGCCTTGAAAACGGAGAAAATCAATAGAGATAGAATGACAACTAATGTCAAGATTGCAGGAAGAAAATCAGTGCTTTTTTCGAAGGGTATGATATTTAGGAGACCGCCAAGATCCTTAATCAAGAATATTGTATTGTTATTAATCGTCGCCCAGTTGGCCGGTGCAAAATGCAGACTTGGAACAAAATCTAACACTCCAAACAATTTGGTTTTAACCGAAGCAATAGAGACTATAGATACCAAAAGCAATTTAAAACCGTTCGCTCTATTAATTCTGGCACGAGGGAACATCAAAAACGCTATGCCGACAAGAGCTATGGGAAGGTTGTAACCTGCAAGCATCCAGGGATCAGAAACAGCACCAGCGATTAAAATCGCCAACACAGCAATCAATTTTAGAACACTCGGTTTTTGTGACCACTTCAAAATCAGATAAAGTGCTGCAAGCCCAAATAAGTTCGTAATGTTGTGCGCTCCCGAAACCATGCCCCAATCGTTGGCATAATAACCAAAAAACAACAGCGCCAAAGAAAGAATGATGGCAGCTTTCTTAGCCTTTAATTGCCAAGCAATGGCTCCAGAAATGAAGGCCGATAATATGAAAGTAAGCCAGCCAAATAGAATAAATACCGCAGGCTTCGGTCCAAATATCATAAACCCCAAAAAATTGAATGGAACGGTCGACAAAAGCATATTGTCCGGAGTGAAACGCCAGTCCTGCAACCAGGCAAAACCGTGAGCATTAACGCCGTACCAAAGCAGGATTGAATAGGTAGTGTCAGGATGAATTTTAGATAGCCAAGTGACAACCTTTAAACTTCCGTAAATTCCAGCAATAAGAAAAATGGCATATCCGATAACCGCACAGATACGCATGGACCGGCCCGTCGCTTGCATTAGTACCTTGTCACCCCTGGAGGTTACGAGCCGCTGCCCCATGCGGCGCACGGCGGCTCTGAATCTGCCAAAGGCGCCCACCGGCTGCGGGCCGCGCCCCGGCGGTACCGCCACCGTATGCTCCGCATTGCCCACGTCAATCCCCGGCGCATTCAAGTTCAAAGGCGGCAGCCCCCCCGGTACATCCTTCTCCTTCGACATATCCTATCCTCGTTTGTTGATAATCAGGGGCCGGCCTGGTTGCGGATGGGTTTGAGAGTCTCACCAACGGGGTCAAGTCTTCTGTCCGAAGACAGTGAACTGCCACCAAATCACAGACTGCCAAAAACCGAAACCGCGCTCAGAAACGGGCACCAGGGGCCAACGCAGCTTCGGTCGTAGCTTGCCGAGCCGCGTTCCCCTCAGCTTCTCACATTCGACGAGTTTCCGTCATCATGGACAACCGTTTCTTGACTATGCACGCTCAGAATGAGACACGGTGGGGTTGTCCTCTACGAATGACGGACGGTGCGAATTCAATGGCCCCGGCTCCTGTGGCGTGCCCCAGTGGGGTAAGTTGAATTATACTTTAACTAAAACTCGAAGAGAGCAGCAACAACTTTTTCTTGTTCGGATTCGGAAAGTGTGTTGTAAAAAGGCAAGCGGAGCAAGCGCTCGGACACATCTTCTGTTACCGGGCAAGCGCCCAGCTCACCCCCAAACTTCTGGCCCATCACGGAGAGGTGTAAGGGCAAGTAATGAAAAACGCTCAGGATGCCCCGCCTCTTCAGATGTTGGATCAGCGCAGTTCGCTGTTCCAGACTTGGCAGCAGAAGGTAGTACATGTGGTAAGCCTGATCGCAGTGGGGAGGTACGACTGGCCTGCGGATGCCGCGTTCGCGAGCCCAATCGCTAAGATGGCGGTCGTAGTACTCCCAGATGCGACGCCGTTTATGCTGAACCTGTTGCCAGACTTCTAATTGCCCGTAAAGAAATGCCGCAAGCACGTCGGACATGACGTAGCTACTACCGATGTCCACCCATGTATACTTGTCCACCTGTCCCCGAAAGAATCGGGAACGGTTGGTTCCCTTTTCGCGGAGAATCTCGGCTCGCTCGATGAATCTTGGGTCATTCAACAATAACGCCCCTCCCTCGCCGCAGGTGAAATTCTTGGTTTCGTGAAAACTCTGCGTAGAGAATTTCCCAAAAGTCCCAAGCTTGCGCCCTTTGTAGCTGCCAAAAAGCCCATGCGCATTGTCCTCCACAACAGCAATGCCGTGTCGGGAGGCAACGTCCATGATCACGTCCATCTCGCACCCAACGCCGGCATAGTGTACAGGAACGATCGCTTTCGTTCGCGGCGTCAGCAATCGCTCAAGCTGTGCATCGTCCATATTGAGTGTGTCCTGCCGAATGTCGATGAAGACCGGCCATGCCCCACGTAGGACAAAGGCATTGACAGTAGAGACAAAGGTGAATGAGGGCACAATCACCTGGTCGCCTGGTTGAACGTCTAATAGCAAAGCCGCCAGCTCCAGGGCGTGCGTGCAACTCGTTGTAAGAAGGGCCTTGGGGACCTGCAAAG
>Ga0326728_10005399_pt1 | contig 35950 bp, 29 predicted proteins | sample MB3enrmetagenome_FD_207602 | JGI IMG/M metagenome (GOLD analysis project Ga0326728, IMG submission 207602) | Lab enriched peat soil microbial communities from McLean, Ithaca, NY, United States - MB31MN | ecosystem: Environmental > Terrestrial > Soil > Wetlands > Peat | place: USA: New York...
TCGCTCGTCGCGCTCGCTTCGCCTGTCGTCTCGCTCATCGCAAAGACGTCTCCCTTTCAATCTGCCCAACTGGAGGAGCTCTGTTACACCGACCGTCCCGGTGTGCGAACACCAGGTCGCTAACTAATGTGCCGATATTACTATATGTCGGCAGCATCTATTTGAACTTGACCGTGAGAACGCGATCTCTCGGCGTCGGGTCATCCGGATCCTCCGAAGATTCTCTAAGGCTCGGCGGGCGGCAGTCCGATGGAACAAGAGGACAGCAGTTTCGTCGCCGAGAGAGATGGCCCCATGTCAGAGGGTTCCGAGAGGCATCGTGTGCGTCGCCTCAGCTTCGGGGAGGCTCCACAGGCGGGCTTCACGCTGATCGAGCTTCTCGTCGTGCTGCTCGTCATCGGGGCCCTGCTCGCGATCGTGATCCCGAGGGTCCTGACGACGACCAGCACCGCCGACAACCCTGCGGCGCAGGTCAACCTGCTCTACCCGAACAGCAACCAGTCCCTCGGAGGCTGCGGTGGCACGGACGTGTCGACTGTCGGGCATGTCGGCGCAGGCTCGAACTCCGTGACCGGTACGCGATCGGCCGACGCGAAGGCCGTCTCGATCAACTCCGAGGCCAAGGCCAGTTGGCTGGCTCCGTCGGTCTTCTCCGCGGGGACGGCGGGCTGCGGCAGCACCGCCGCCCACAAGCCGGCGCAGACGACCGTCGCAACGACGGGACACGTGGGGACCGGCGAACGTCTTCCTCCGCACCTGCTTGGGGTCCATTAACGAGTCGAGCTCGCCGGAGCGCTCGAGGAGGTGGGATCCGCGGCCACGGCGCCCAATTCTTCTTTCAGCGCTCTGACAGAGGCTCAATCTTGCCGTCCCGTTCGCCGATACAGCTTGATGGACAAGTTGCAAGTGTTGTCAATGGGGGACCGTGGGAGGCGGGAGCGACGATGAGCAAGGTAGACGAACTTGGCAAGCTCGAGGCTCTGCATCAGGCCGGGAGCCGAAAAGGTCCCGAGTTTGCCGCCGAGGAAGCCAAGCTGCTCGACGAGATTCTTGCCTCTGTCGACCTGGGCTCGCCCGAAGCGCCCGAAGTCGGATCAGCCGACCAGACGAACGGTGCCGGGGCAGCGCCCAGCGAGGAGACGTGGGAGACGGCGCTGACGTGGGGCTTCGTGCCGGCCGAGGAACCGGCGGTGGCGGTGCCACCCGTTTACAGCGCGCCGACGCCCGCGGTCCCCACGTCCGAGGAACCGGCGGTGGCGGTGCTACCACCCGTTTACAGCGCGCCGACGCCCGCGGTCCCCACGTCCGAGGAACCGGCGGTGGCGGTGCTACCACCCGTCTACAACTCAGCGACGCCTGCGGTCCCCACCTTCATCGGTGCGACGCCGCCGTCGACCGAGGAAAAAGCGCCGCGGTCTCGCCTTCGTGTTTCTTCGTCGATCGGCGCCATCTTTGCCGCGGTGTTCTTGCTCGTGGCGCTCGGCGCGGGCTTCGTCGCCCTGAAGCAAACTGCGTCGGTGAGTCAATGGCGCCTGCAGGCGCAAAGTCAGGTCCCACTGATTCGCACGCTCTCGATTCGAGACAGCGTGCTCGCGAAGGATCTGGTGTCGGCGCGCGCCGGCACCACGCCCCTCAACTCCGAGATATCGAAGCTGAACGGGCAAGTCAAGAGCCTGCAGGCCCAGCTGTCGGGCGCCACGATCGCAAGAGAGAAGATGGTGGATCAAAGCGGCCTCGTCGCCCAGCTCACCAAGGAAGCGGGCACGGCCTCCAGAGAGCTCTCCGCATGCGTCGGCGACGTGAGCTCGTTGGGGAGCGAGATCGACAGTGACCTCTCCCACCCGAGCTACAGGGATCCTCACATTCAGGCCAACACGAACATCGCGGACCAGGTGTGCGCCGCGGCCCGCCAGGACAACCAGCAGCTCCTGTCGACCTTGAACCGAGCCGGCTGAAGATCGCCTTTGCGGTTGGCTTCGTTCGGGCAGTGCTCGCCGCGAGCAAGTCTTCAGCCCGGGTGACCTAAGACGAGCGGCGCACGCCCCCCCGCTTTCCCTCGCAAGGCGACCCGGGGGACGTGCACCGTCCATCACCATCGGCGCGACTCACCCGGCTCTTGAACGCGAGAGTATTGGCCGAAGAACATCCGGGAAAACTTGACGATGGACGACCCGTACGACCTCGAGCGCTTCGTGGACGCCCAGGACCAGGGCGGTACCTACGACCACGCGCTCGAAGAGCTGCGGCACGGTCGCAAGACCGGCCACTGGATGTGGTTCGTCTTTCCGCAGATCGCCGGTCTGGGCCAAAGCCCGACCTCGAGGTGGTTCGCCATCTCGTCGCTCGAGGAGGCGAGGGCCTATCTGCGACATCGGGTGCTGGGCCCACGACTGATCGAGTGCGCGTGCATTGTCGCTGAGACCGAGGGTCGCACGGCAGAGGAGATCTTCGGTGCCGTCGACGCGCTAAAGCTGCGCTCGTCGATGACATTGTTCCTCCGGGCCGCGCCGAGCGAGGCGGTCTTCGGCCAGGTGCTCGGCCGGTATTTCGACGCTTTGGCCGACCCGGCGACCGACCGGCTCCTCTGAGCTGCTTGCTCGGGCAAGCAGCCGGACAGGCTGCGCCCTTCCCCGGCGCTACGCATACTTGGGCAATTGTCGAAAGCGCTCTCCGGATTGGGCTCCGGACGGTGGCCTTGACATCCCACACGTCGGCACTGTCAGCCACGCGCCGGCGTCGGCAAATGGGAGGAGACCTGCGTGCGATGCCGAGCGCTCAAGTCAACAACGACATTTGCCGATGACCTTAGGAGCAAAGTCCAAGGTCAGGGGATACCTTGTCGCTGCTTACGACACACGAAGAGAACAACCGGGTCGACGAGAGCCTTTTGCCGTCCGGAGCGAGGGCGATTTCGTCGAAGGCCTGGCTGTGGTTCCTAGGTCTCGAAGCCCTCTTTGCCCTTATCTACTTCCCGTTCGGGGTTCCGTCGGGAAAGCCTCCTATGATCGGTTTCCTCCCATGGATGGAGTGGCCGGGGCAGGTGTTCGCCTGGGCGCTGCTCGGGCTATCCGCCGTTGCGGCGATCCTCTATGGGATCAGGCGCAATCGGCCGAGCGCACCGGTTGCCTGGTGGTTCCTCGGCGTCGGTGTGCTCCTGTTCATCACGGGCGACACCACCTACAAGTTCTGGCACCAGATCATGGGGCAGAACAACATCCCGTTCCCGTCGTTCATCGACGCCATCTACGTCACGATGTACCCGGTGCTCGCAGTCGGGCTGCTGCTCCTCGCCCGGGCGCGGGCTCGTGGCAGTGACGGGGCGAGCCTTCTCGACTCGCTGACGGTCACACTCGGGGTGGCCCTGCTCTCGTGGGTCTTCCTCATCGGACCGAACGTCCGGGCGCCCGGGGGCATGCTCGTACGCCTGACCGCGGCCGCCTACCCGCTCGGCGACGTCCTCGTCCTGGCCATGCTGGCCCACCTGTGGGGCTCGGGCGGCCTCCGCCACACAGCGGGACGGCTGCTCGCGATCGGGGCGGTCGGCACGCTCGTGTCCGACTCGATCTACGGGCTCGCCAACCTGCACCCCGGCTGGAACTGGCACGACGGCAACCCCGTCGACCTCGGCTGGATCGTCTTCTACGCCTGCTGGGGAGCCGCAGCCCTGCACCCGTCCATGCGGGCGCTTTCCGAGCCGAAGCCGGCCGCGCCGCCCAGCACGAGCCGGTCCCGGCTCGTGCTGCTCGCCACCGTCTCGCTGATCGCACCGGCTGTGCTGCTCGTCGAGACGGCACTCGGCAAGCCGACCGACGCCCAGGTCATCGCGGTGGTAGCAGGTGTCATGTTCCTTCTCGTGCTCATGCGCATGGCCGGCCTCGTGCAGGTGCACCAGCAGGCCATGACACGAGAGAAGGTGCTCGCCAAAGCGGCTGCGGACCTGGTGGCAGCATCGGGGCGCGACGGCATCTACCAGGCCACGATCAACGCCGTGAGCGCGTTGGTCTCCGGGTTGAGCGACATCGTCGGGGTCACCTTCGCCGTCTCCAGCCCGACCGACGGTCTCGTCGTCGCGGCCGAATCGGGGCACGCCTCAGACGAGCTGTTGAAGCTCATGGCTCTTAGGCCAGACCTGCGCAAGACCTTGAGCGAGGGAAAGACGGCACATGGTGTCCTCGAGGCCACCCCGCCGCCCACGGCCTCGGCGGACTCGGCAGCAGCGGACGAAGTCCTCATCTGGCCGCTCGTCGCCAAGGACCAGCTGCAGGGGTTGATCGCGGTCACGAGCGCCAAGGTCCTGCCCCCCGAGGTCAAGAACACGATCGAGACGCTCGCCGCCCAGGCGGGACTGGCCCTCGACCGTGAGACGCTCACGGAGACCTTCCACGCCCGCCGCAGTGAGGCCCGTTTCCAGACCCTCGTGCAGAACGCCTCGGACGTCATACTCATCGCCCGTCCCGACGCGACCATCAGCTACCAGACCCCTTCGGCGACCAGGATCCTCGGCTATGACCCGGGCTCGCTCGAAGGCCGGCGGATCACGACGCTCCTGCATCCCGAAGACGTCGAGCAGGCACTGGCCGTCTACACCGGAGTCGCGTTCCGGGCCGGGTTGTCCGTCACGGCACAGTGGCGCCTTCGCCATCACGACGGTTCCTGGCGGTACGTCGAGGTGGTGGCGAACAACCTGCTGAGCGATCCGACCGTCGAGGGGATCGTGCTGACGGTACGAGACGTGACCGAGCGCAAGAGCCTCGAGGAGGAGCTCAAGCACCAGGCTTTCCACGACGCGTTGAGCGGGCTCGCCAACCGTGCCCTGTTCCTGGACCGGCTGGAGCACGCGCTCACCCGGACAGCTCGGTCGCAGAGCCAACTGGCCGTCCTGTTCCTCGACCTCGACGACTTCAAGCTCGTCAACGACAGCCTCGGGCACTCGGCAGGCGACGACCTTTTGGTCGCGGTCGCCGGTCGGCTCGTCACATCCCTTCGAGCCGGCGACACCGCCGCCCGCTTCGGCGGTGACGAGTTCGCCGTCCTGCTCGAGGAGATCACAGACCTCGACGAGGCCTGTCAGGTGGCCGAGCGCATCATCGCCGAGCTGCGCGTCCCGTTGGCAGTCGAGGATCGCGAGGTCCAGGTGCACGCCAGCATCGGGGTCGCCCTCAGCCAGGGAGGGACCGAGGACCCGGCAGGGCTCCTGCAGGCGGCGGACGTGGCGATGTACGCGGCCAAGGGTCGTGGCAAGGGCCGTTACGAGGTGTACCAGCCCGCCCTGCAAGCGGCCATGGTCGAGCGGCTGGAACGGACCGCCGATCTGCAGCGGGCCGTCGACGAACAGGAATTCGTCGTTCACTACCAGCCCATCGTCAGCCTCGGCGAGGGCGTGCCCATCACCGGGGCAGAGGCGCTGGTGCGTTGGCGACACCCCGTACGGGGGCTGCTGTTGCCGAAGGAGTTCATCCCGCTCGCCGAAGAGACGGGCCTTATCATCCCGCTCGGGCGATGGGTGCTCCAGCAGGCGTGCGTGCAGGCCCGCAAGTGGCAGCAGGCCCACGATCTCGCCGGCCGGTTCCGTGTCAGCGTGAACATCTCCGCCCGGCACTTCCAACACGACGGCCTGGTCGAGGACGTCTCCGAGGCCCTTCGGCTCTCGGGCCTCGACGCGGGAAGCCTCGTGCTGGAGATCACCGAGAGCGTGCTCGTCCAGGATGCCGACTCGGTGATCGCGCGCATGCTCGAGCTCAAGTTGCTCGGCGTGTCGTTCGCCATCGACGACTTCGGCACGGGCTACTCCTCGCTGAGCTACCTGAAGCGCTTCCCGATCGACATATTGAAGGTTGACAAGTCCTTCGTCGACGACGTGGGCGAGTCGGTGGGAAGCGGCGTGCTCGCCGAGGCCATCGTGCAGCTCGGCAACACCTTGAACCTCGAGACGGTCGCCGAGGGCATCGAGCAGGCGCACCAGGTGAGCGACCTTCGCGCCCTCGGCTGCCAGTTCGGGCAGGGCTTCTACTTTGCCAAGCCGCTTCGGGTGGAGCAGATCGACGAGCTGCTGTCCCGGCTTGCGTCGAACGAGCCCCTGCCGAAGGCAGCCCAGATCAGCCAGGAGGCCATGAGATGACTGCCAGCCCGATCTCCGTGCTCGGCACGGAGACCGCCAACGGTCACGGCGTCCCGGTCGAGCAAGCCCACTCCGAGCAAGCACGCCACGACGAGCGGTGGGCGGACCTGGAGCGGTTGCGGGCGTCGCACCCGATGATGGACGCCGTCATAGACGAGGTGCGCGGCCGCAGGATCCGCATCGGAGACCACTGGCTGTGCGACTTCGCGTCCTGCAATTACCTGGGTTTCGATCTTCACCCGGCGATCATCGAGTCGGTCGAGCGCGAGCTGTGGCGATGGGGCACGCACCCGAGCTGGTCCCGGCTGTTGGGCAGCCCCCGGCTCTACGTCGAGATCGAGGATCAGCTGACGGAGCTGTTGGGAGCGCCCGACTCGCTCGTGCTCCCGACGATCACGATCATCCACACCTCGGTGATCCCGGTGCTTGCCGGCCAGGGCGCCGTGCTCGTCGACGCCCAGGCGCACAAGACGATCTACGAGGGCGCCGCCATCGCCCGGGGAGCGGGCGCGACCTTGCACCGGGTGCGAACCAACGACTACGAGCATCTCGAGGAGATCCTGCGCTCGCTGCCTGCTGGCCAGTCGCGCATGTTCTGCATCGACGGGGTCAACTCCATGACGGGCAACGTGCCGGACCTTCCTACCTACGCCCGCATCTGCCGGGAGTACGACGCTTTGCTGTACGTCGACGACGCCCACGGCTTCGGCGTGATAGGGGAGTCGCCGACCGCACAGCGGCCCTACGGCCTGCGCGGCAACAGCATCGTCCGCTACTTCGGGGAGAGCTACGACAACATGGTGCTCGTGGCCGGCTTCTCGAAGTCGTACTCCTCGCTGCTGGCGTTCCTGGCCCTGCCCACCTCGATGAAGAACCACCTGAAGGTCGCTGCCGCCCCCTACCTCTACTCGGGACCGTCACCGACGGCATCGCTCGCGACCGTGCTCGCCGGCTTCAAGGTCAACGACGCCGAGGGCGACGAACTGCGGGCGGCCCTTTGCCGCAAGTCCCACCGGGTGCTCGAGCGGATCTCGGAGCTCGGAATGCGCACGCTGAACAGCTCAGGCTTCCCGATCATCGAGCTTCCTCTAGGCGACGGCGACGACATCGACGCCGTCGGGCGGTTCCTCTACGACCGGGGCATCTACGTGACGCTCGCGGCGTACCCGCTCGTGCCGAAGTCTCAGGTGGGGTTCCGCGTGCAGGTGACGGCGGCGAACGGCGACGACGAGATCGAACAGCTCAACGACACATTGAGTGCTCTCGTGGAGCGCTTCGAGATGCAGCGGGCAGTGACTGTCAGCTGAGCCGAAGCCCGGCGAAGGTGTCTGCCAGATGACCACCAGGTTCTTCGGGCGAGTGGGGATCGTCGCGCCGCTTCGCCACAGGGACTTCCGCCTGTTGTGGACCGGCCTGGTCGTGTCGCTCCTCGGCGACGGAATCTTCCTCGTGGCGGTCGCCTGGCAGGCTTACAAGATCGACGATCGGCCCTCGGCACTCGCCGGCGTCGGCCTGGCGACCTCGGCGCCCCAGGTAGTCCTTCTCCTCTTCGGGGGGGCGGTCTCTGATCGCCTTCCCCGCCGGGTGGTGCTGCTGGTGGCCGACGGGGCGCGGGCGATCGCCGTCGGCTCCCTCGCCGTGCTCGGGTCGCTCGGGCAGCTGACGCTGTGGGAGCTGTGGGCCGTGGCGTTCGTCATCGGCGCGGCGACGGCGTTCGCCGCCCCGGCGTTCGACGCCATCGTGCCGGCGCTCGTGCCAAAAGAGCGGTTGATGCAGGCCAACGGGCTCGACCAATTCCTGCGGCCCGCGGCGCTCCAGCTGTTGGGTCCCGCCCTCGGCGGGCTCTTGCTCGTCGCCGTCGGGACCCCGGGCGCCTTCGGGGCTGACGCCTTCTCGTTCGTGTTCTCGGGGTGCTGCGTGGCCCGGCTTTCCTCGGTCGCGTCGGTCGCCGCCCCGGTCGAGGACCGCTCGCTATGGGCCGACATACGAGAGGGGCTGGGCTTCGTCCGCAGCCAGGTGTGGCTGTGGGGGACCTTCGTCGCCGCGACGTTCACCTACCTGCTCTTTTTAGGCCCGACCTACGTGCTCGTTCCCTATCTCGTCAAGAACCAGCTGCACGGCAGCGCCGCCACCCTGGGGATCGTCCTCGGCCTGGGCGGTCTCGGCGCGCTCCTCGCAGCCGCCATCACGGCACAGCTCGGCAATCGGGCCCGGCCGATCTCCTTCATGTACGCGGCGTGGACCGGGGCGACTCTTCTCGTGGCCGGGTACGGGCTCGTCACCCGCCAATGGGAGCTGGCGGCGCTCGTCTTCTCGGTGGGAGCTCTCGAAGCCGCCGGCACGGTGGTCTGGGCGACGCTCAAGCAGGTGCTCGTGCCGCGTGAGCTGCTCGGCCGAGTCTCGAGCATCGACTGGTTCGTATCGACGGCGTTGATGCCGTTGTCGTATGTGCTGACTCCCATTGTCGTGCGGTTCGTGGGCGTGAGCGAGACCTTCGAGCTGGCCGGCACGATCGGAGCGGTGGTGACCTTCAGCTTCCTGTTCCTGCCGGGTATGCGAGCCAACGATCGTTCGCTGGTGCAGCCCGGGGCCGTCGGAAGCTGAGCGGCTCGGCCCAGTGCTCCGCCTGCGTATCCGGCTGCTGTGAGGCAGGCTGGAGGCATGGACGACGAAGCTGGACGCGAGTGCCCTTTCGACCCCGAGACGTACGCGGACATGATCCTTGCGGAGATCCCGGACTACAACGCCTTGCAGGAAGCGACAGTTGACGCCACGACCGGAGTCGTCGCAACCCGCATCCTCGAGCTCGGCGTCGGCACGGGAGAGACCTCGATGCGGGTCCTGGCAGTTCATCCACAGGCGCACATCACGGGCATCGACGAGAGCGCGCGCATGCTCGAGAGTGCCCGCAAGCGCCTGCCGGACGCGGACTTACGCGTCTCTCGCCTGGAGGACCCGTTGCCTTTAGGCACATACGACGTCGTCATCTCGGCACTCGCGGTCCATCACCTTGACGAAGAGCAGAAGGCCGACCTGTTCGCTCGCGTCGCCGCGCAGCTTCGCCCGGGAGGGCGTTTCGTGCTCGCCGACATCGTCGTGCCCGTCGATGCGGGCGATGCCGTCACACCGATCGACGACGACGGCTACGACAAGCCGAGCCCGGTTGCGGACCAACTCCGTTGGCTGCAAGCCGCCGGGCTTCAAGCGCGCGTCACCTGGGCGCGTCGCGATCTCGCTGTCTTCGCCGCGGATCGGCCCGTCGCCGGCAAGCCGTGACCGGTTCCTCATAGCCAGCTGGGCTCGTGGAATGCCCGGATCCGGTAGGGAGCCGCCGGCAGCTTCGGGCGGGCCTCCGGCGGCTTCTCCTGACGGGAGCGGTCAGGCTTCGAGCTCGGGTGTGTCGCCGCCGCCGGCCACCTCGGGGCGTTGTCTCTTGGGCTTTTTCATGAGCTTGCGCTTGACGTCGACGCCGCCCATGAAAGCCAGGCCCGTGACCCGCACTACCGGGGCGCCGGGCACGCCGGACCCGCTCGCCTCGTGGTCGAAGCCTCCCATGAACCCGATGCCGGTGACGTCGACTTCTATGTCCTCGGGGACGATGACGTTGACGCCGCCCATCATCGCGAACGCCCGGATCTTCACCTCCGGTTGGCTGAACCTTGCCTCCCGCAGGTCCAGGTCCACGCCGCCCATGAATGCCACGGCGGTGCACACGGGCGGGACCACCCACGGTCCCTTGCGCCGCACACCGCTCATGATCGCGATACAGAGCCTGTGTCTGGGTGTGCCTCCGATGCGCTCTGCGGGGAAGGTGCTCTGGCCGCTCCTCGCCAGTGGCGCGGAGTCTGGCACGGGAAGGTCACGCGTGATCTCCGCCAGGTCGGCGTAAGTCTTGGCCGCATAGCTCGCGTCGAGTCGGGTATCGAGCTCCTCGAGGGTGATCCGTCCCTGCCCGGCTGCTTCGCGGAGCCTCTCGGCGACCTGTTCGCGGTCGGCGTCGGAGACTCGCAACAAGTACCGGTCGTCGGGCACGGGCAGGTCGCTCACCACTACGACCTTAGAGCGCGTCAAGCAGGTGCGGCATATGGAGCTCCGATTTTCACAGCAATCCGTGCCGAGCCACACAGCCGACTACCAGGGTTGCGGACGAGTCTTGAGTGCGTGACCAAGTTGCCTGCGAGTCGCGGGTGCGCGACGAAAACGAGAGCCGGACGGCGGCCGTGAGCACCGACACCCTTGTTGCCCCAGAGCTCACACCCCGAGAGCGTGCGGCAGCGCCGCGCCGGTTCCCGACGGCGGAGGTCGCAGTCGCCGTCGGCGCCTTCGCGCTCTTCTGCATCGTTGTGCTCACGAAGGCGACCAAGCTCCTCGAGCCGGACGACTCCGCCTACCTGGCTTCGATCATCGCCCTCACCCATGGTCACATCACCTTGTCGACCGCCCAGTACGACGCCCTCTCCGCCCAACTGAGCGCTCGCGACGGCACGGGGATCCTGCAGTGGATCCAGCTGTCCAACGGCCGCTTCATGAGCGAGAAGAACCCCGGATATCCCTTCTTCGCGGCGCCGTTCCAGATGCTTGGCATCTTGCGGGCGACACCACTTTTCGCCGGCGCGCTGGGCGCGACGAGCCTGTTCGTCGCCGGCCGCCGCTGGCTCGGCAAATGGGGCGGCACCTTCGCTGTGATCCTGTTTCTCTTCTCGGGGGCGGCGATCGCCTTCGCGTGGCGGCCGACGATGCCGTCGTTCAGCGACGCGGCACTTGTCGCCGCTGGTGCCGGGGCGCTGTTGTGGACGTTCCTCGCCGACGACGCCTCGGCCCGGCGCCGGAGCGTCGTCGGCCTTCTGGGGTTCGTCTCGCTCGAGGCGGCGGTCTTCATGCGCTACACCGACGTCGTCATGCTGGTGGTGGCGGCGATCGCGGTGGGGCTTCTGTTCCGAAAGGCGGGGATCGGCGTGCGGTCGCTGGCGTGGTGGTTCGGCTCGGTGCTGGTGTTCGCGGCCGGCGTGATGACTTTCGACCAGAGTTTCTACGGGGGAGCGTTCAAGACCGGCTACGGCGCCGGTGAGATCACCTTCGGCCTCGGCGCCATCCTCCCGAACCTCAAGCTCATGCCGTCAAACCTGGTCAAGGCGATCCCGGCGCTGCTGTTGGGACTGGCCGCCCTGGCCTGGATGGCGGTCAGGGTGGTCCGGAGCCGGTCCACGGCCGCCGATGCGATCTCCGCGAGCAGGATCCGACGCGACGCCGTCATCGGTCTCGTGCTCGCGGCCGGCTGGTTCGGGCTCTGGACGCTCTACTCGGCGTACAACTGGACCGCCCAGACCGGGGCGGCCGGTGGTGGCGGACCCGGCGGCGGGGGAGGCGGTGGGGCGATCCACACCATTCGCTTCTACCTGCCGGCAATCGGCCTTATCGCCCTGCTGAGTGCCTGGCTGCTAGTGCAACTGCCCAAGCGGTTCCCGGCGGCGGTGCTGGCCATCGTCGCCGTCGTGGCGTTGACCTCGTTCTACAGCCTCACCGCAGCCGGGGCCGTAGGCGCCCTGGGTGGCGTCGTGTTCCCGGGTGGGCTCCTCCACAACGGAGCAAGAGGAGGGCGATTCGCGCCGCCGAGCGTCGCCGGCAGGCTACCGAAAGGGCTCGGCTCGCCGCCGGGCGGGCTGGCGAAGAGACTCGGCTCGCCGCCGGGCGGGCTGGCGAAGAGACTCGGATCGCCACCGGGCGGGCAGCCGAAGGGGCTCCGGCCAGGAAACGGGAGGGCGCCGGCAGGCTCCAGTTCGCCGAGGAGCTCGCCCAGCGCCGGCAGCAAGTGACGTCTCGGAGGGGTGCTGTTGCGGCACGCCAGCCTGCCAGGATTTGACCGGACCTAACTAGGGCTAAGGAGCGCCATGATCCAGGTCTCGATCATCAGGAGAACCTTGCGGGAAGGCAAGACCTATGACGACTTTCGCGCCGCCTGGTACCACTCGGTCGGGTTCGGCGTTGCCAACAGAATGCTCACGATGCTCAACGTCGCGAACCCACGCGAGGTCATCGTCATCGGGCTGACCGAAGTGACCCTGGAGCAAGCGAGCAGCCTGATCGCGATCGACGCCAAGGAGCGCGGGGAGCACCCGCTCGACGACGTGATCGAACCGGAGATACGGCGCACCTTCGGGATTCTCGTCTCGGAGGACGACTTCTCGGCTGCGGGCGACGTCGAGCTCAAGCCCGCCAGCGTCAACGGCGAGGTGACGGACATGGCCGCCGTCGACGTGGCGCTGCGCGCCGGCGCGGAGCTCCTCGCCGGGTACCTGCACGGCGCCGAGGAGTCCTAGGCAGCCGCTCGGACGTGCACGAGCGGCGCGGTCGATCTGCATCGTCACCGCAGCTCGATCATCACGCCCGTCTCGCGCTCGGAGACCTCCCAGAGCTTGGCGATCGCGCCGCTCATCCCCACGCGCCGGAAGATCGGCTTGCGCACCGGCGGGCCGTTGTTGACGAAAAGCGGGCCGTAGAACTCGCCGCCCTTCGCCTCTGGGTCAGTCGCTGCGCGCAGCTGTGACAGCGCGCCCTGCGCGGGCGACATGCCGGTCCGCAACGCGAGCATGTGGAAGAAACGCTGGCTCGCGCCGCCCGATTCACGGACGCTGACGGCCTGCAGGTCGGTGTTGGAGAGCCCGGGGTGGGCGATGAGGCTCGCAGTGGACGCGCCGGCCCGGGCAAGCGTCCGCTGCAGCCCCAGGCCGAAGTGGAAGTTCGCAAGCTTCGCCTGGCCGTAGGCACGCCACGGGCCGTATCGACCCTCGAGGTTCGGGTTCGCCGGATCGACGGCGCGGCCTATGTAGTGCGCTGTGCTGGTCACCGTGATGATCCGTGCACCGGGACTGCCCAGCAGCGCTGGAAGCAGTAGCGCCGTGAGCGTCCAGTGGCCGAGGTGGTCCACGCCGAACTGCATCTCGTAGCCGTCAACGGTCTTCCGCTCGGGTATGCCCATCACCCCGGCATTGTTGACAAGCAAGTCGACGCGCTCGTGCTCGCGCAGTATCTGCTCGGCCGCCTCGCGGACCGAGGCCTGCGAGCCGAGGTCCAGCGCGACAAGCTCCAGCGACGCCTCGGGAACGCTCGCGCGGATGTCGCTGAGCGCGCCCTGCGCCTTCTCCTGGTTGCGCACGGCCATCACCACACGGGCACCCTTGCGCGCCAGCTCTCTCGCTGTCTCCAGGCCCAGCCCGCCGTTGGCGCCGGTCACGACCGCCGTACGGCCTTTCTGATCAGGGATATCTTCGGCGCTCCAAGTCACGATTCCTCCCGGCTGAATGATTGTTCATTTGTGTTTCATCGGAAGCGTCACTCCTCGTGCCGCTGCCGACTCACCGGCGAAGAGCACTCTCATGAGGTCACGACTTACACGGTGTTTTCGACGTAGTGGCTCATAGCATGCACCTCGACGACGCACGCACTCAGCGCTGTCCCCGCTCTTGAGTCCTCGATGACGAGCTGGCGGTGGCCGGGACCCGCAGCAAGGAACTGGGGAAGGGGAGCCAGCCTCGGCCGGTACGCAGCCTTGACTGGTGCCCAGTCCTGGCTGACAAGTCGAGACCGCGGCTAGCCCGAGACGTCGCCGCGCCGCTCGCAGGATCGTGGCCGCCTTGCTAGCGTCTTTCGAGCTCGCCGGACGAGGAGCAATCCGGGAGCGGTTTGAGCCTGGAGGGACACCATTGGCGGCTTACGTGATCTACCAAGGTGAGGTTCTCGACGCCGAGCGCTACGAGGAGTACAAGGCGCAAGTGAGCCCGAACGTCGCAGCGGCAGGCGGTCGTTTCCTGGTTCGGGGCGGCGTGGCCGAGGCGCTAGAGGGTGACCTGCCCGCTAGTCGCACCGTTGTGGTGGAGTTCCCCAGCAGGCAGGCCGCTCTCGATTGGTATTGGGGCGAGGACTACACCGCAATTCGCAAGCTCCGCGAGGGCGCCGCTCGAGCGATTCTTTACGTCGTGGACGGAGTCGACTGAGCTCGCTCGCGAAGGAGTCGCCGCAGTGAACCTGACCGACTACGAGGCGCTGAGCTTCGACTGCTACGGCACCCTCATCGACTGGGAGGTCGGTCTTGCCGCAGTCCTGAGTCCTTGGGCGCGCTCGCACGGCCTGGAGCTTGACGACGAAGCACTGCTGAGCGCTTACGCCGATCACGAAGAGCAGATCGAACGCGAGCACCCGGCGGAGCCGTACCCCAGCGTTCTGGCGCAAAGCCTCACAGCGCTCGGACGACAACTCGGTGTCTCCGTCTCGGCCGAAGAGGCACGCAGCTTGGCGGTGTCTGTTCCGGATTGGCCCGCGTTCGACGACTCACACGATGCTTTGGTAGCTCTGAGCAGGCACTTCAAGTTGATAATCCTCTCCAATGTAGATCGGCAGTCGTTCGCGGCCAGCAACCGGCGCCTGAACATCGTGTTCGACATGATCCTGACTGCACAGGACATTGGTTCCTACAAGCCCGCTGATCGCAATTTCGACGTACTGGTGAACGAGACGGGCAGACTCGGAATCACGCAAGGCAGGTTGTTGCACGTCGCTCAGAGCCTGTTCCACGATCACGTTCCCGCGAAAAGAGCCGGACTTCCCACCGTGTGGATCAACCGTCGCCACGGACGTCCCGGCCAGGGAGCCACCCCGGTGTCATCGGTCGCGGTCACGCCGGACTGGGAGTTCAACTCGATGGCGGCATTCGCGGCAGCTGTCGAAGCAGAATCGCGGTCGCTTTCCTAGTCCCGCAGAGTCGCGCGGGCGACCGGGCCGCCACCATGCAAGTTCCCTCGCCCCTTCTACTCGCTGCGCAGGGCCACGGCAGTCGGCGTTGACGCCGCCATCCGACCGGGCCAGGTGGCCACCGCATTGGCGAGCACGAAGGCGACGACGGCGACCAGGACCAGCTCTGCAACGGGAACCGTGGGTCTCGGGACGGCGTAGATGTCGCGGGCGAACAGGTCCCAGAGCCATCGCCCGAGCGCAATGCCGACCGGCAAGCCGATGACTATCCCGACGACGGCCGAGAGGGACGCCTGCCAGGAGATGGTGACCGCCAGTTGGCGCCTCGTGAACCCGAGCGTCTTCAAGACGGCGAGGTCCCTGCGCCGACCCCTGACCGAAGCGGCGAGAGTCAGCCCTAGGGCGGCGACGGCCCCGGCGGCGAGGCCGACGGCCAGCAGAGCGGGCGTGTCCCCGCTGTACTGGTAGTTGACGATCTCGGCGGGGCGCTGCGGGCCGAGCACGCTGTAGGTGTCGCCGACCCCCTGGGGATCGGCTGCCATGATCCTGTCGGCGTCGAGCGCCACCTTCTGCATCGCCGCCAGCCCAGCCGCGTGCGGGCGCAGCCTCACGAGGACAATCGCCGGGCCGTTCAGGTTGGGGTCGGGGTTCTCGAGCGCCTTTTTCAGAGCCGGAGTCTCGATTCCCTTGGCGATCACCGCGCCCGTCCCCATCGAAGAGTGGAGCACCCCCGAGGAGCCGATGGCCGGCATCGTGGCGCTGCCGACGACGACGAGGCGGGTCCGCGGCACGTAGACGGGGAAGTCCTTGGCCGTGCCGTAGGAGACGTACACGCTGTCTCCGACCTTCTTGTGCAGCGAGGCGAGGGTCTCTGCCCCGAGGACGATCTCGCGGTCGGTGTAGACGCCGCGGCCTTCGAGTATCGGGGGGTCTACGGCGGCGTGAGTCCCGGTCCCGATCATGGCCGGGACGGTCACGCCGTCGATCTGGATGTTGGCGAAGCCGTATCCGGACCAGGCCTCGACCGCCTTCTCGCGCGACAAGAGCCTGAGAGCACCCGGCGGGATGTCGTTCCCCTGCGCCGACCAGATGGCGTAGTTCCAGTTCCACCCGTACAGGCTGGGGTGGGAGACGAGCGTGGAGAGACCTGCGCCGAAGGTCACTGTGGCCGCCACCACGACAACGGCAAGCGCCGCGCCGGCCAGGGCGGAGCGGACGGGAACCGCAGAGCGCCCGTGCCCGCGCTCGAGGGCGAAACGCAGTCCGGTGACAGCCGGAGCGCTCATCCCCGCTGCCGCAGCCGCCTTGGCGATCGAGGACGGGCGCTGTTGGGCGCCGGCCGCGTTGAAAACCTGCCTTCCCGGCGCGCGCAGGTAGGCGAACACGAGCGTCATTGCACAAAGCACCGTGACGAGCACGGCGAAGCCAGCCCCGACGACCAGCCAGTCGACGGTGAAGCCTGGAGAAGGGTCGACGGCACGAACGGCTCCGAGCGGAGCGAGCGGCGACATCGCGACCGCCACTGCCGCTGCGAGCAAGGCGCCGGTGACGACGGCTACGAGCAGGCCGAGGGTCGCACTAGCCACAAGCGTGAAACGCCGCGCACCGAGGGCCCATATGACGGCGGTCTCCTCGGCATCGGACCAAAGCCTTCTGCTGATCATGAGCGCCGTCACCAAGAGGGCCACAACGCCCGCGATCGCCCCGAAGGTTCCGAGGGCGATCGTCTCGGGCCGCGTCGCCCGCTCGACCTCGCCTTCGATGATCGAGGTGACCCTGAAGACGTAGACGCTCCCGCGCGGCAGGGCGGCGATGATCTCCTGCTCCACCGCCGGCACCCCGGCCGCGCCGTCCTTCAGTCGCAACCCGTAGGCGGGATAGGAGGCGGCGTCCTGCAGGCGCCGCGTGAGGGCGGGGGTGGCGAGGATATTGGTCGGAAAGCGGTCGATGTCATCGCTCACCACCTGGTTCGAGAAGATCACGAGGCCCACCAGCCTGACGCTGAAGTGTAAGTAGGGCTTGATGTGCAGGGGGCTTTCCGCGCTTTCGGCTTGAGCGAGCGTGAAGGCGCCGAAGGGGATCGTCTCGCCCAGCTTCCAGCCCAGCAGTCTTGCCGCGTCCGGGGTGGCGGCGATCTCGTCGGCGATCGAAGGGTCCGGCATCGTTCCCGCCTCCAGGACCACCTTGTCCTGGGAGAAATACTCGCCCCCGGTGCTGCCGACGAAGTTCACATCGTCGTCGTTGATCGCCGAGGGGAGAGCGAGACCGTTCGGCCCGACGGGCGAGACGTAGAAGCTGGGCGAGGCGGCAACCGAGGCGACTCCGCTCAGGTGCTCGAGCGCGCGGCTCAGGTCGGAGTCAGCTGCGTAGTTCTGCGGTTCGAAGGTCTCGAAGACCAGGTTCGAGGCTCGACTGGTGGCGAGGTAGGCGGGGTAGGCCGACTGCGTGCGCCTGGCCGCTGCCATGGAGGCCAGCGCCAGGCCGCCCACGAGGCCGACGAACAGCACCACCGTCAGGTAGAAGCCCCGCTGGGCGCGCCAGGTGGCAGCCAGCCGGTAAGAGGAGACGGCGAACGTCCCACCCGTGCCCGCGTCGTTGCGATTCGCCGTGGCTGGCCCCCCCTTCCGGCTACCGTCCAGGTCACATTATGGGCGTGCGCCCGTGCGGCCAGAAGGAGGAAAGCCCCCTTCGGCCAGTCGTGGTAGCACCAAAACCGTGCCGATCGCGCCCATGACGGGGGTCAGGTCGCCCCGCTGCGGCGCGCCGTCGTCTCGAGGGCTCGGGCTGCCGGAGGGACATTAGGGTCGTCATATGGCTGAGTTCATCGGTGCCGATCTCCGTGGAGCGCAGTTGGAACGTGTCGACCTCAGCGGCGCGCAGTTCCGCACCGTCGACCTGAGCGACGCCCAGTTCCGCGCCGTCGACCTCAGCAGGGTCGTGATGCGCAGCGTGGACCTGGTCGACGTCGACATCCATGGCGAGATCCAGAACCTGACGATCAACGGTGTCGACATCGGGCCCCTGGTCGAGGCCGAGCTCGACAGGCGCTATCCGCTCCGTTCCAAGATGCGCCCGACAGACTCGGCGGGCTTCCGCGAGGCGTGGGACATCCTCGAGCGGCTCTGGGGCGAGACCGTCGAGCGTGCCCGCCGCCTGCGACCAGAGCTGCTGCACGAGTCGGTCGACGGCGAGTGGTCGTTCATCGAGACGCTGCGCCACTTGGTGTTCGCCACCGACTCGTGGATCAGACGGGCGATCCTCGGTGATCCGTCGCCATGGGGCCCTTTGGACCTGCCGTGGGACGAGATGCCCGACACGCCGGGCGTGCCCCGCGACCGCGACGCACGACCCTCGCTCGAGGTCGTGCTCGAGCTGCGCCGGGACAGGATGGCCACCGTGCGCCAGGTCATCGATGGTCTCAGCGTCGCGTCGCTGGACGGCGACACCGAACCGGTCGAGGGACCGGGCTGGCCGCAGCCCCGTAGCTACCCGGTGCGCGAGTGCCTGCTCGTCGTCCTCAACGAAGAGTGGGAGCACCGGCTGTACGCCGAGCGGGACCTGGATGCCCTGGAGGCGCGCGGTGCGTAGTGGCGGTGCCGGAAGACCTCTTCAGGGCGTTGCCCAAGGAATTGGCTACCATCAGGCCTCGACCGAAGACGCCCGAGGGCGCATCTGAGTAGGGCGACGAGAGTCCGGCGCTCGGACTTCGGCGGTCGGGACCCGGTTTCTCGACGAGGGCAGTCGTTTGACCCGGTGCCGACCTCGCCGGTCAGGTGCCAGCAGCCGGGGCCGTCGAGACGGCGACTTGCCTCAGGTCGCGCCTCGCGCCCGTCACGAAGACCGCGCACACGATGGCGGCGAGCAGCAGCAGACCCGAGCCGAGGGCGAATGCCACGGAGAAACCGTGAACGACACCTGCTTGTGCGAACGCTCTCCCGTGGGCGGCGATGTACGTCGCCGTCGCCGTGGCCGCCAAGGTATTGAGCAAGGCGGTGCCTAAAGACCCGCCGATCTGCTGGGTCGTGTTCACGAGCGCGCTTGCCACGCCGGAGTCATGGTCCGGAACTCTCATGAGCGCAGTGCTGCTCAGAGGAGGAAATGCCAGGCCCAGCCCGACGCTCATGAGGATCTCGGGAGGTAGGACGTGTGTCCAGAACGAGGTATGGACGCCGATCTTCGTCAGCCACGCCAACCCGGCGGCGCCCACGAGCAGACCGAGTGCCATGGGCACCCGGACGCCGATGCGGGGCACCAGGGTGGTCGAGGCCGCAGCCGCGAGGACTATGCCTACGGCGAAGGGCAGGAAAGCAACACCGGCTCTGAGCGGGGAGTAGTGGAGAACCTCCTGGAAGTAGTAGCTGAGGAAGACGAACATGGCGAACAGGCCTGCGCCTGTGAGCAGCGAGGCGAGGAAGGCTCCGGCCCGGTTGCGATCCTGGACGACTCTCAGCGGCAGCAGCGGATGGGTAGAGGCGTACTCGACCAGCACGAACGCGATCAGCAGGACCATCGCGATTGCGAGGAAGACGAGGGTCTGGGTGGCGCCCCAGCCGTCCGACTCCGCTTTGGTGAACCCGTACACGAGGCTCACCAGTCCCAAGGTGGACAAGAGCGCGCCGGGCACGTCGTAACGGGTCTTTGCCTCGGCCCGGCTCTCGTGAACGGTTCGGGAGGCGGCCACCGCGGCCACAATTGCGATTGGCACGTTCACGAGCAGGCACCAGCGCCAGGTGGCGTACTGCGTGAGGAAGCCGCCGGCCAGCACGCCGACCGCGCCGCCGGCACCGGAGACGGCACCGAAGGCACCGAAGGCCTTCGCACGCTCGACGGGATCGCCCTGGAACGTGATCGTCAAGATCGACAAAGCGGCCGGCGCCATCAGGGCAGCCATCGTCCCCTGCAGTGCCCGCGCCCCGAAGAGCATGCCCTGGTCAACGGCCAGACCTCCAAGAGCCGAGGCGGCGGCGAAGCCGATCAGGCCGATGATGAACATCCGCCTTCGGCCCAGGAGGTCGGCGACGCGACCCCCTAGGAGCAGAAAGCCACCGAAGGCCAGGGTATAGGCGGTTATCACCCACTGGCGGTTGTCCACAGAGATCCTGAGCGAGTGCTGTGCGGAGGGCAGCGCGATGGTGACGATCGAGGCGTCGAGCACGACCATCAGCTGGGCGACGACTATGACCGCGAGGATGCCCCAACGTCTTGGGTCCAGTTCGACCGCACCACGGTCCGCGGCGGGATCCACAACGCTCATGTTTGAAACCCCCCTGAAGGTCTCGCTCGATCGAGGGCGGAACGCCTCCGGGCGTTCAAACGCCGGGGAGGGCCGAGGCATTCCCCGGGCCCGGCGCCTGGACGATCACGACTCTCCCGACTCGGCGCGTCAGGGACTTGCACACTCTGATCAATCCTGATATAACATCACAGTACTGAACTCACTTACAACGTTGGAACACGGACACGGAGTTGATCATGATGGAAGAAAGCAGCACAGCTGGGACCACGCCGAAACAAGGCGCAGGCTCTGCAGACCAACGAATACCCGCCGACCAGGCCCTGTCCTCGTCCCAGGCGGACCAGCCGGGCAGCAGTTCCTCCAGCTCCTCGGGCGCTCAGCCCGATGGGGCGCAGCGTCGCTCGGACACTGACCGGACGACCACGCGCCCGCCCTGGCGCGTTGAAGGCGTGCCGACAGAAAACAAGGACGGCAAGGGCGGCCGCCGAGCGTGGTCACGATTCTGGTTGACCATGTTGGTGCTGCTGTTCATCAACTGGGCCCTGTCGTCTCTGCTCCTGGGTGCGCAGACACGCACGACGGTGTCCTACAGCTTCTTCCTGACCCAGGTGAGCTCGAGGAACGTCCAGTCCGTCACCTCCACGGGAAACACGATCCAGGGCACCTTCAAGCACCAGGTCGCCTATCCCCCGCGTTCGGCCGAGAAACAGCCGGTAGAGGAGTTCACGACGGAGCGGCCGACCTTCGCCAATGACGACCTCTTCCAGGAGCTGCAGGCCACCGGCGTGACAGTGACCGCCCAACCGCCGAATCAGGGCATGCCATTGTGGGAGGATCTCCTGCTCTGGTTCGGCCCTGCCTTGCTGCTGGGCGGGTTGCTGGCGCTGTTGTGGCGTAGCGGGCGCATGAGCGGGCTCACCGGCATGGGCGGCCTGGGCCAGTCCAAGGCCAAACGTTACGACCCCTCGACCGCGAAGCGAACGACCTTCGCCGACGTCGCAGGCATCGATGACGTCAAGAACGAGGTGATGGAGATCGTGGACTTCCTTCGGGACCCGGGCCGCTACCAGCGCATGGGAGCGAGGATTCCCCACGGCGTGCTTCTGTCCGGGCAGCCGGGCACGGGCAAGACGCTGCTCGCCAGGGCGGTCGCGGGCGAGGCGAACGTGCCCTTCTTCTCGATTTCGGCATCGGAGTTCATCGAGATGATCGTCGGAGTCGGCGCCAGCCGGGTGCGTGACCTCTTCGACCAGGCCAAGCAGGCGGCCCCGTCCATCATCTTCATCGACGAGCTGGACGCCATCGGCCGTTCGCGGAGCAGCTCCGGGTCCGTCGGCGGCTACGACGAGCGGGAGCAGACCCTCAACCAGATCCTCACGGAGATGGACGGCTTCACCGGCAACGAGGGCGTCGTGGTCCTGGCGGCGACCAACCGTCCCGAGGTTCTCGACTCGGCGCTGCTGCGCCCGGGTCGCTTCGACCGGCGTGTGGCCGTGTCCCCACCGGATCAGCGCGGGCGGCGGCAGATCCTCGAGGTCCACTCACGGACCGTTCCCCTGGCCTTCGACGTCAACCTCGACAGCCTGGCCTCCTCTACCCCCGGTATGGTCGGCGCGGACCTGCAGAACCTCGTCAACGAGGCCGCGCTGTTGGCAGTCCACCGTCATCACGATCAGGTGACGATGGCCGACTTCTCCGACTCGCTGGAGAAGATCTACCTCGGCACGGTGCGCGGGATCATCCTCCCCAGGGAGGAGCAGCAGCGCACCGCCTTCCACGAGTCCGGTCACGCCCTGCTCGGCATGGTGACGCCGGGCGCTGACCCGGTCCGCAAGATCTCGATCATCCCGAGGGGACAGGCACTCGGGGTCACCTTCCAGGCACCCTCGACCGACCGGTACGGATATTCCACCCAGTACCTGCGCGGCCGGATCACCGGTGCGCTCGGCGGGCGCGCGGCGGAGGAGATCGTGTACGGAGAGGTGACTACCGGCGCCGAAAGCGACCTGGAACACGCCAGTGAGATAGCCCGACAGATGGTGGGTCGCTGGGGCATGTCGTCGGCGATAGGGCCCGTCTCGGTGCTCCCGCCGGCCGGCCAGGAATCCCCTCTGGGTCTGGACAACGTGGCTCCGGCCACCAAAGAGCTGGTCGACACCGAGGTGCGCCGGATCATCGAGGAGTGCTACGCGCAGGCGCTGTCGACGCTTCGTGACAACCGGGACCACCTGGACAGGCTTGCTCATACCCTGCTGGACCGGGAGACCCTGGACGAGGACGAGGCTTACGCCGCGGCTGGGATCAGCCACGGCACCGTCGCCGCCGACAGCCACGGCACCGCCGGCGACGGGATCAGCCACGGCGCCGTCGCCGCTGAGGTCATGGCCGGCGCGGCAAGCGGGTCGTGACGGGCCTGGCCGAAAGGCGCATTGAGCATGTCGGATAGGATCTGTTATCTATTGTCAGTTCTGATGGAAGTTATTAGCGATGGTCATGAGTAACGAGACTCTGCACGCGGCGACCGGCACGACGAATGGCAGACGTGGAAAAGGAGCAGTGATGGAAGAGGCGGCTTTGGCGCTCGATGTGCCGAAGGCTTCCCGGCTGGACAGACGCAAGGCCCACACCCGGCAGGCCCTCATCGACGCAGCAGTGCGGCTCATGACCGACGGTCGCGGCGATCGGGCGAGCATCCAGGAGATCACCGAGGAGGCCGACATCGGCTTCGGGTCCTTCTACAACCACTTCGAGAGCAAGGAGCAGTTGTTCCAGGTCGCCTCGGAGGAGGTGATGGAACGCTGGGGAGCAATGTTCGACCGCGCCAGCATGGGCATCACGGACCCGGCCATGCGGATCGCCGTAGGCGTGCGCATGTCCGGGAGGCTCGCATGGACAAATCCGGCCATATCCGGCTTCCTCCTCGGCGCCGGCCTGGACGTTCTGGAGTCCTCGGGTGGCCTGGTGTCGCGCGGCCTGCGGGACATCCGCGCCGGACAGGCTGCGGGCCGTTTCAGTGTCAAGGATGCCGAGATCGCCTTTAGCGCCATCGTGGGTGGCATGCTCGGGCTTCTGCGGGTACAAAGGCGCAACCCCGGGGATGTCGACGAGAGCTCGGTCGACGAGTTTGCCGAGGAGGCGCTGCGACTGCTCGGCGTTCCGGCACGCGAAGCGGCTCGTATAGCCGCTCGGCCGCTCCCGGCGCTGGACGCTTCGTAACAGGCGCGACGATGCAGCCGACCGCGCCTGGCAGATGATCGACGGCCGGCTCTGTACGCCCTCGGCCGGGGTTTGAGTCGTCAGGCAGAACGGATGACCCGCGGGTGAGCTCCGAGGTTTCAGGCGACCGCTACGGAACTGGCCTGGCGAGGACCGTGTCTGAGCAGTGCGAGCGCGATCCCGAAAAGCACCCATGCGCCCAGCACCGCGAGCGATCCCGACGCCCCGGCGCCGCCGAAGAACGCAACCGACCTCAGGCTGGTGTTGGTGGCCCCGACGGGTAGGTACTGGGCGAGATGTCCCCATGGCGTGGGCATGAGCTGCCAGGCGGAGGTCACCCCGGAGAATGCGAAGCCGAAGAACCAGACCACCAACAAGGTGACGAGGATTCCGGCGATCTTGGCGGTGGCAGTCAGTCCGCAGGTAGTCGCGGCGATCGCCGCCGCGCCCAGGGTGATCACCAGCTCGTTGGACAACCAAGGGCCGATCAACCCTCCGAGCATGGCTTGAAGGGCCACGCTGGCGAGCACGCCGGCCAAGATCGAATAGGCGACCAGTCCCGTCAGGCGGGTGCGCCGGTCACGCGCCAGGAGTCCGATGACGGCACCGGCGGCGATCGAGGTCATCGTCAGGGGGATGAGGGTGCTGGCGATCGCCGTCCCCTTCGGGTCGTCGACGGGATTCGGCACCAGGTCGGTCACGACCACGGCGTCGTCGGGAAGCACATGACTGATCGCGGTAGGCAGGGCCTGAGTCAGCACTTGTGCGACGGCCGGGCTCGAGGCTGAGGCGATGTAAACAGTGGCGGCACCGTGCGACAGAGACACCGCGGCGTAGACCTGCCGGTCTCTGACCGCGTCGCGAGCGGCGGCCCTGTCGGGCAGGACGGTTACGGTGAAGGCCCCTGGCTGGGACCCCTCGAGGCCCCGGGCCAGTCCCTGCGCGGCCGTTGCGGGACCGCTGACGGCAAGGGGCAGGTCGTGGGGCGCCGCGCGGGAGGAGGACCAGGCGAACATCAGCACCAACAAGAACTGGGCCGCAACGATCGCGCCCACGACCAGGACGACGGCGGCGGGACCCCACCTCCTGGCGCGACGGCTCGGCGCAGCTGTTTGCGACGCGCCGGTCATGACGGTCTGACCATAGTTCGCTGCAGCGGACCCGCACCTCGGGCCAGTTCGCGACGGCTCGGTTGACGGAACCGGCTTGGGAGGCCCTCGACACCGGTCACCGAAGGGGTGCTACCACGAGGCGGACGAATGGGGGTCACCCACCTGGAAGACGACCACCGAAGACCCCATGCTCGAAGGATCACACCACAGTCGAAGCGTCCTTGGAATCCTTGGTGAGATGAGTCAGGTTCTTCGTGCTGCCTGGTACCGGTTCCGGGCAACGTTCGGCCGCCACTGGGGCGGCTATCTGAGCGTGGTGCTCTTGATCGGGTTGACCGGCGGGACCGCCATGGGGTCGATCGAGGCGGGGCGGCGTACTCAATCCTCGTATCCGACATTCCTGGCGAGCGCCAACCCCTCGGACATGACAGTGTCGGTCTACACTCCGAACACCGGGGGTCCGGTTGCCCCGCTGACGGCCAAGATCGCCCATCTGGCAGATGTGAAACGCGTCAGGTCCGGGTTCGTGCCCCACATCGTGCCCCTCGCCGACAACGGTGCCCCCCGTCTGAATACGTTGGGCGACGTCTCGATCTTCAGCAGCTTGGACGGTCTGTTTTTCGACCAGGACCGCCCGGCCATCGCGGAGGGTCGGATGGCGGATCCGAACCAGGCTGACGAGATGGTCATGACCGCCAGCGCGGCCCGGATCCTCGGCGTGCACGTCGGCCAGGTCGTGCCCATGGGCTTCTACACCAACGCCCAGTCCAACTTGCCGGGTTTCGGAACCCCGAACGTGGCACCCCGCCTCCGGTTCGGCGTCAGGTTGGTGGGGATCATGGTCTTCGACAACGCTGTCGTCCAAGACGACATCGACTCGGCTTACGGCTTTGTGCTCCTGACCCCCGCCCTGATCCGAGAAACCTTGGCTGTGTCGCCGGGATCGGCCATGCCGGTCTCCTACGGGTTGCAGCTCGACCACGGCGGCCTCGATGTCCCGACGGTGGAACAGGAGATCGACCGGTTGATCCCGCGGGGCGCGACCGCCGAGTTCCACGCGACCTCACGGGTCGTGACCGAGGTGGAGCTCGCGCTCAAGCCGGAGTCGGTCGCTCTGGGCGGGTTCGGAGCGATAGCCGCCTTGGTCTGCCTGGTCCTCGGGATCCAGGCCGTTTCCCGCCAGCTCCGTTGGGCCGACGACGACCGCCGGGTGATGCGGGCCCTCGGAGCCAGTCCAGCCCTCACGACCGGCGATGGGCTGATCGGCATCTTCGGTGCTGTGGCCCTGGGCTCTCTCGTGGCCGTCGGCGTGGCGGTGGGGCTGTCTCCTCTGTCCCCACTGGGACCGGTGAGGCCCTTTTACCCCGATCGGGGGATCGCCTTTGACTGGACGGTGCTCGGCGCCGGCCTGGCCGTGCTCATCGCGGTGCTCGGGGCTGCGGCGGTCACGCTGGCGTATCGAGGGGCTCCCCATCGCCAGTCGGGGGCCCGGCAGGGGGCGACTCGCCCTTCGAGCCTCGCCCGCAGCGCCGAGTCGGCAGGGATGCCGCTGGCCGGTGTGGTCGGGATGCGTTTGGCGCTCGAACCTGGGCGGGGCCGCACCGCGGTGCCGGTGCGATCGGCGCTGGTGGGCACCGCCTTGGCCATCGTCATGGTGGTGGGCACCCTGACCTTTGCGAGCAGCCTGCGCACCCTGGTGTCGCATCCGGCGCTCTACGGGTGGAACTGGAGCTACGCGCTCGACCCGACCAACAACGTCCCTCCGCAGACCCTGAAGCTCCTCGGGCACGATCCCGACGTGGCCGCCTGGAGCGGGTTCGACTACAACAATGTCGACATCGACGGCCAGACCGTCCCCATCCTCTTCGCGCGGTCACTGGGCGAGGCGGTGTCGCCTCCGATCCTCTCCGGGCACGGCCTTCAGGCGAACAACGAGATCGTCATCGGCGCGGCCACCCTGGCTGTGCTTCACAAGCACGTAGGCGACACAGTGCAGGTGAGCTACCAGAGCCCGAAGGACGCCCCCATTTACATCCCGCCGACTCGTTTGCTGATCGTGGGCACCGCGACGTTTCCGGCTGTGGGATACGAAAGCCTGGTTGCCGACCACACTTCGATGGGCACCGGCGCAATGTTCTCGGAGGGGATCTTCCCGCCGGCGTTCGCGCGAGTTGTTCGGGGTCGGGACCCGACGCTGAATGGTCCCGAGCTGGTCTTCGTGCGGTTGAAGAGCAGTGTCAGTCCCGCTGCCGGCCGGGCGGACATGGGACGTATCGCCGGCGAGGCGGACAAGGCGTTCGCCGCGGACCCCAACGCACAGGGCGACAGTCTCATCGTGCTCGGTGTCCAGCGTCCAGCTCAGATCGTCAACTACCGCAGCATTGGATCGACCCCGGTGATCCTGGCCGTTGGTCTTGGGGCAGGGGCAATAGTCGCCCTTGGCCTGACACTGGCCGCGTCGGTCCGCCGACGCAGGCGGGACCTGGCGCTCTTGAAAGCCCTCGGCTTCACGCAACGACAGCTGTCAGCCGCAGTCGCCTGGCAGGCGACGGCCACGGCGGCCGTCGGTGTCATCGTGGGGATCCCGCTCGGTATCGTCACCGGGCGCGAGCTGTGGACGCTGTTCGCCCGCAGTCTCGACGCCGTCCCCGACCCAACCGTGCCTGTCCTCTCGGTGTTCTTGGTCGTTTTGGGCGCGTTCGTGTTCGCCAACCTCGTCGCCGCGCTCCCCGGGCGCAGCGCGGCGCGCACACCGACAGCGCTGGTCCTTCGAGCCGAGTGAAAGGCGTCCACGAACCTGCCCACGGCGTCGGCTCGAAGGCGCCAGCACGACCGCGGTCCTTTGGGCGAACTTTCCCTCTGTCATTGAACCGTGTACAACTACGGCAAACATCTTCAGGCTGACCGAGCGCGTGCAAAGTACTGGCACGAACTGGTCTCAACCCAGGAGAAGCAGGCTTCAAGGAGGGAGAAAGGCATGAGTTCCCACTTCACCGGCCACGTTCGCTTGAGCCGGGTCTGGATGGTCGGCACTGTCGCCGTCACCGTCGCCGCCGTCCTCGTGGCCGCCGGCTCCGCGGCCGGAGCAGGCCGACTCGCACCTCGTACGAAGGCGCCTCTGGCGAGTCTGGTGCCGGCCAACATCCGGGCCATGGGCACGATCACCGTGCCGAGCTCGATTGAGTTCCCGCCCTTTGAGTACTTCGTGCCGGGCACGACGAATGCGACTGGACTCGACGTCGACATCATGAACGCGATCGGCAACGAGCTGGGGCTCAAGTTCCAGTTCGTCAACTTCAAGTTCGAGTCGATCATCCCCTCTCTTGAGAACGGTCGCTTCGTGATCGCGATGTCGTCGATGTCGGATACAAGCCCGCGCGAGAAACAAGTCGGTTTCGTCGACTACTTCGTCGACGGCGAACAGATCATGGTGAAGGCCGGCAACCCCGAGAAGATCACCACCTACGACGAGCTTTCCGGCAAGTCTGTGGCTCTCTGCGTCGGTGACACTGATCTCACCGTCGAGGCACAGGTGAACAAGCGGCTCGCCGCTGCTGGAAGGCCTTTGATCAAGGGGATCGTGCTGCCCGGGACTCCGCAGGACCTGCTGGCGATCGACTCCGGGCGTGCCGTGGCAACCATCATCGACGCCGCGTCGGGCGCATACGACGTCAAGACGACGGGCAAGTACGAGATGGTAGGCCCAATCATCGACACCGGGCCTTACGGGATCGACTTCCCCAAAGGTGCCAAGCAGTTCGAGAAAGCCGCTCAGGCCGCGCTTCGGGCCCTCAAGGCCGACGGTACTTACCAAAAAATCCTCGCCAAGTGGGGTGAGAGCGCTGGCGCTATCAAGTCCTTCACCATCAACGGTGCGGCTGCCTATGGGCAGTAGGAAGACGGGCGATGGACGAGGCCGAGAGGACTGATAGCTCTGTTCTGTTCGCCGAGCTAGAGGCAGTTGCCGCGGAGGCGCACCGGCCTGTGCCGGTGCGCCACTACGGCCAGTGGGTGAGTGCGGCCGTTGTCGCTGTCCTCTTCGCCATGCTCGTTCACACCTTGATCACGAACCCCGGCTTTGACTGGGGGGTGGTGGGGCACTACTTCGGCAAGACGATCATCTTGCGAGGCCTCTGGCTGACGATCGAGCTCACCATTGTCTCGATGGCTATCGCCATCGCGCTCGGAATCGTGCTGGCTGTCATGCGCGTCTCGCCCAATCCCGTCCTCTCCGGGGCAAGCTCGCTGTACATATGGTTCTTTCGTGGCACGCCGCTTCTCGTCCAGATCATCTTCTGGTTCAACCTGGCCTCACTTTTCCCCCGTTTGTCGTTCGGTGTCCCTTTCGGTCCCCGTTTGGTGACGGTGGGGACGAACACGATCATCACGACATGGGTGGCCGCCGTAGTGAGCCTGAGCCTCAACGAGGCTGCCTATATGGCCGAGATCGTGCGCGCCGGGATTCTCTCGGTCAACGAAGGACAGATCGACGCCGCCCAGGCGCTTGGCATGTCACGGGTGCGCACGATGCGGCGCATCATCCTCCCGCAAGCCATCCGCGTGATCATTCCGCCTACGGGAAACGAGTTCATCGGTCAGCTCAAGAACACGTCCCTCGTAAGCGTGATCGGCCTCATGGAGCTTTTGACAACGGTCGAGGTCATCTACGAGGCGACCTTCCAGACGATCCCCCTACTGCTGGTCGCCGCCCTCTGGTATCTCGTCGTCACGACGGTGCTGTCCATCGGCCAGTCGTACATCGAGCGTCACTTCTCCCGCGGCTCCTCGCGGGCGCGACCGCCGACCTTCTTCCAGCAGGTGCGCAAGAACTTCCTCACCATCCATGCAGGCGCGTCGCCGAACCTCGCCGGCCACCACGGGCAATGACATGACAGCGGTCCCGATGGTCAAGGCGGTGAACGTCCGCAAGAGCTTCGGCAGTCTCGAGGTGTTAAAGGGCGTGAGCCTCGAGATCTCCCGTGGTGAGGTCATGGTCCTGATCGGCCCGTCCGGAGGCGGGAAGAGCACGTTCCTGCGCTGTATCAACCATCTCGAGAAGATCGACGGGGGCTTTCTCTTCGTCGACGGCGGGCTCGTGGGCTACAAGCTCGTGGGCAACCGTCTTCACGAGCTGCGTGACAGGGAGATTTGCGCGAGGCGCGCCGAGATCGGCATGGTCTTCCAGCACTTCAACCTGTTTCCTCACCTGACGGCGCTGGAGAACGTCATTGAAGCCCCTGTGGGAGTGAGGCGCCATTCCAAGCATGAGGCCATGGAGCGAGCGCACGCCATGCTCGCCCGGGTGGGCCTGTCGGAGAAGGCCGACGTCTATCCGAATCAGCTTTCCGGAGGCCAACAACAACGGGTCGCCATCGCCCGGGCGTTGGCCATGGGGCCGAAGCTCATGCTATTCGACGAGCCTACGTCCGCCCTTGACCCCGAGCTCGTGGGGGAGGTCCTCGATGTGATGTACGGCTTGGCGCAAGAGGGCATGACGATGATTGTCGTGACCCACGAGATCGGCTTCGCCCGTGAGGTCGGGCACACACTGGGATTCATGGATGGCGGCGTCGTCGTCGAGTCCGGCAAACCAGCAGAGGTCATCTCCAATCCTCAGCACCAGCGCACCAAGCAATTCCTCGCCAGCGTTCGGTAGGCGGACCTCAGTGACCATAGACGTCGAACGAGCACGGGCCGAGACTCCCGGCTGCGCCTACATAACCCACCTCAACAGCGCCGGGGCTGCTCTGGCGCCGAAGATCGTCCTCGACACCGTGATCGATCACCTGAGAGCGGAAGCCACGATGGGCGGCTACCAAGCCGAGACTGCCGCCGCTGAACGCTACGAGGCGGTCTACGACTCCATCGCGCGTCTGCTCGGTTGTGAGCGCGATGAGATTGCCCTTGTCGAGAACGCCACACGGGCCTGGGACATGGCTTTCTACGGCCTGCGTTTCAAGCCGGGCGACCGCATCCTCACGGCCAGGGCCGAGTACGCGAGCAACGTGATCGCCTTCCTTCAAGTTGCTCGCCAGACCGGCGTCTCCATTGAAGTCATCCCGGATGACGAGAGCGGACAGCTCTCCGTCGAGGCGCTTTCAGGGATGGTAGACGAGCGTGTACGACTGATCGCCATCAGCCACGTGCCCACTCACGGTGGGCTGGTGAACCCGGCACCGGAGGTGGGGCGCGTGGCCCGCGACGCCGGTGTTCTGTTCCTCCTCGACGCCTGCCAGTCGGTGGGGCAGATGCCCGTCGATGTGAAGGCGATCGGCTGCCACATGCTCAGCGCCACCGGAAGGAAGTTCCTGCGCGCTCCGCGCGGCACCGGCTTCCTCTACGTGTCGAAGCAGGCGATGGGCTACATCGAACCACCTTTCCTGGATCTTCACGCCGCCACCTGGACGAGCCCATGGGACTACGCAATGCGGCCCGACGCGCGCCGCTTCGAGACCTGGGAGGGGTACGTGGCCGGAAAGCTCGGGCTCGGTGCTGCAGTGGAGTACGCGATGAGCTGGGGCCTTCACGACATCGAGGAGCGCGTCACGTCGCTGGCGACTGCGATGCGCGAGGGCCTGTCCTCGATCACGGGCGTGCGCGTGCGCGACCTCGGTGTGCGGCGTTGCGGCATCGTCACCTTCACCAAGGAGGGATGGGATCCCGCCGATGTCGCAAAGGCCTTGGCCACTTTAGGCATCGTGGTCGACACGTCCTCGGCCCGCGCCTCGCGCTTCGACCTTCCTGAACGAGGCCTCGCCAGCGTCGTGCGCGCCTCGGTCCACTACTACAACACCGAGGGCGAGGTGGAGGCACTCTGCCAAGCCGTGGAGAACCTGCGGTGAGCGCGCTTGTGCCGCCCACCCCCACTACGGATACGAGCGCACCACGTCTATGACGTCGTAGTCGTCGTCGACGACGGGGATCACACGCCACTTCTGGAACCCAGGGCAGCACGGATTGCTGATGCCGCACCCGATGAGGTCCCCGAGCTCGACCTCGGCGCCATCGCGAAGGGCTACGTAGGCGTGCTGGTCGTTGAGCGCCTCGACGCGCAGACCGCTGGGAGCCGGACCGAGACCACCGTAACGCCGGTGGAGATATCGGGCGACGGGCAGGCCCTCGCAGTGGGGGGTGTCGCGCTTTCCGAACCCGACGATGGCGAGGCCAGGTTCTGGCCTTGAAAGGACCGCTCCCCAGATCTCGGCCGCCTGGCGCAGCCTTGCGGGACCGGTCGATCTTCCCGCCAGGGGCGACATGGTCTCGTTGAACCCGGCGTCATGAGTTACGTACGCGCCGCCTCGAAGGAGCGTGCGCACCGGCCGGCCGAGATCCCAGTCGCTCAAGACCGACGCGACGCGATCGAAGTAGCTGCTGCCACCGGCACTGACGATGATCTCCTCCAGGCCGTCGAAGGCCCCGGCAGTGGCCAAGGCCTCGGCGACCGACCGCATGTTCATGAGGAAGGCGTCGGCGGCCGTCAGCGTGTCAGCGGGGTTGACATGTTCGACCACCGACTCAAAACCCTCGATGCCCACAAGTCGCAGATCTGCTGAGGCCCCCACAGAGGCCGCCACCTGCGTGGCTTGATTGACGGTGCGGCATCCCGCGCGTCCTCCTTGGATCCCTATCTCGATCAGGACCGGCAGCGGTCGTGTGGGGCGGGCAGAACGCAGGATCGCAGAAAGCAGCTCGGTGCCGTCGACAGAGTCCACGAGGCAGAAGAACTCGAATTCCGGGTCCTCGGCGAGCTGGGCGACGATCCAGTTGACCGCCGTGGGCTCAACGAGCTCGTTGACGAGGAAGAGGCGCTGAAACCCGTGCGCACGCAGGACCCGTATCTGGCTCATGCTTGCCGCTGAGACAGCCCAGGCGCCGGCCTCAACCTGGCGTTGGATGATCTTGGGAGCCATCGTCACCTTGGCGTGGGGGGCGAGCGAGAGTCCACGGTCGCGGCAGTAGTCTGCCATTAGAGCGATGTTGTGACTGAGTGCGCTTTCCTTGAGGACGAGAGCCGGCAGCAAGAGGTCGCCGCGCAAGAGGTTCAGCCCCAGCGCGCCGACCTTGTCGTCGGTCACGTCGGCAGGAATTAAGGCAAGACTCTCGTCGCTCCAATCCATGGCGGAAGCCTATCTGGGGTGCGCGAGATCCCCACAAGCTCACAGGGGGCCGGAGCCCTGGAACAAGGCGGGTCAACCGACCGTCGGCGTCAACACCTTGTAGATGAACTGGGGGTGGAATCCCAAGACGGGCGGGCCGAGGCGCATGCGATAGTCGTCCTCCACCCGAACAAGGCCGAGCTCGCGCATTACGGCGCGACCGGGCTCGTTTGCGTCCGGAAACTCAACCCTTGTCTCGGGGTTGGCGGCAAGCGTTTCCCGAACCAGGCCCGCTGCCACCTCGCAGTCAATCGCGATGATCGGACCGGCTCCCCACGGGAGCTGCGCTCTGTAGCCCGAGGCTTTCGTTTCGGTCCCGCGACTCGTTGGCGTCAAGACGACTCGCATCGCCGAAGCGACGGGCTCCAGCCAAGAGATCCTCTGCTCGCCCGTTGCGATTCGGTCCAGCTCGAGGCAGTGCGCGAACTCGTCGGCAGGATCAGTGGCGTTCATCGGGCGTAAAGAGGCCTCGCGTGAGCGCATGGAATCGAAGGCCGTCGTCGGCAGGACCCACGTGCCATAGGAGCATTCGTCCTCGAAGCCAAGCCGTTCGTACACTGCCCGAGCCGGTTCCACTGCCAACAGGAGCACCGTGCGAGCCTCCGGCAGGGCCAATTCGACGGCGCGTTCGGTTACAGCTGTGCCCACACCCTTCCGTCGCCAGTCAGGCGACACGACCACGCTGCCCACCCAAGCCGTCTCGCCGAAGCGGATAGTCATGGCGACTCCGATCACGGCGTCGTCCAGCTCGGCCACGATCGCAGCCGTGTTGGGTCTCGAGAGTGAGAAGCGGACGCTCGCATCGGACGAGCTCACGAAGGCTTCCTTCAGCAGTCGTGCCACGCTGCAGAAGTCCGAGGCGTCGTAGGGGCGGATCCGCCATCGGTTCTGCATTCAGCCTCCTCTTCCGGCGGCCAGGTGCTCTACTACTACTACCCAAGGTAGTATATAAGTATGAAAGTCAGTGTTAGTCTTCCCGACGCGGACGTGGCATTCCTGGACGACTATGCCGATTCGCAAGGCTTCGCGTCGCGCTCTGCCGTGGTGCACAAAGCCGTCCGGTTGCTTCGGGCTTCCGAGCTCGGGCCTGCATACGAGGACGCATGGGACGAGTGGTCGGGAGCCGACGATGCCGATGCCTGGGAGTCCACCGCCAGTGACGGGCTGAGCTGATGCGCCGAGGCGAGATCCGCCTTGTCGACCTCGATCCCGTGCGCGGCACCGAGGCGAACAGGCGGAGGCCCGCCGTGATCGTGAGCAACGACGGAGCGAACCTCACGGCCGAGCGCCTTGGGCGAGGTGTGGTCACCGTCGTTCCTGTGACGTCGAACACCGAGCACGTCTACCCGTTTCAGGTGCTGCTACGGGCGTCCGAGACCGGACTCGAGCGTGACTCGAAGGCGCAGGCCGAGCAGGTGAGGTCGGTTGCCGTGGAGCGGATCGGCGTGCGCGTCGGCCTTGCGCCGCCGGAGGTTCTCATCCTGCTTGACGAGGCGCTGCGACTTCACCTGGCGCTGTGAAAGGGGGCGGTCCGGCGTCCGCCATCCGGGCTTGCTATTTGGAAGGCAGAGTGACGCGGTGCCATGTCGTGCCGTTCGTCGACTCGGCCAGCCATCCGCCGGCCGTGACCGGGCTGGGACCGGTCTCGAAGGCCCACATCACGCCACCGGACGACGACAGCTCGACTTCGGGTAGTTCAGCGGCTGGCGAAGGCACGGAATGCCACTTCGCCCCACCATCGCTCGAGGCGAGGAGGCCGAGATTGTCGAGCGCCATGACGAGCCCGCCGCCGGAGCCGATGGCGATGCCGGTCGGCATGCCGTAGCCAGGACAGGACCCCATCTTGTTCGCCAAGCCGAAGAACCCGTTGCCGCACCGCTCGGACCAGTTACGGCCTCCGTCGTCGGAGGTGAGGACCTCGATGGCCTGCGAGCTCGCCGCGGCCCCGGCCAGGCAAGCGGCGACGACCTCATGCCCCGACGAGGTCACGAGGCCCTGGTACCACATGATCCCCTTGTACTGACCCGCCTTGCACGGCAAGAGGTTCGAGCGCCAGGGCCCGTCGCCCTCTTTCTGTGCGATGGCGAGTGGACCCTTGCGCGCGGGTGTGGTCGATGTGCCGGCGGACTTCGGCCGGCCGATTGCCACGACTGAGCGCGCCCCGGTCAGCTCGACCTGGCCGAACGCCGGCGAGGCGACGAGACTCACCGGCAACGTCCGGACCTCGGCCCAGGTCCTTCCAACGTCGGTCGACAGGAGCAGTCCTGCCGGGTACGAACAAGTGAGCCCGACCGCCACGTAGACCGACGAGCCCGACGCGGCCACCGAGCAGGCTTGGGCGCCGTCGGGCAGCGATACGGCCCTAGCCATCTGCCCCACGAGCGTTCCCGCGTAGAGCCTGCCACCGATGACCAGCCACCAGGCGCTGGCGCTCGTGACCGAAAGCGACTCCGACCCCCAGGCCAGGTCGTCGAGGCAGGGGGCCCCGTTGTCGAACACGAGCGGTCCCGACCAGCGAGTCGCACCGTCAACTGTGCCGTAAATGGCGAGGGCACAGCGTCCCGGTCCCTTCGCGGGAGCGACGCTGTCCAGGACGGCGCCGTCACGAGATCCCGCAAAGTCCATCGCGAGGTAGGTCAACCGGCCGGCGCTTATCGTCGGCGCTTTTCGCGCGCCGGTGGCGTCGGTCGACAGGTGGTCGGCGAGCAGGCCGGAGCCGGCCGCGATAGCGGCGGCCGCGACCAATGCGGCTATCCGCCGGCGTCCTCGCCCGAGGGCCGAGACATTGTCCTGCACGAGTGAAGTATCCACGAGCGCCACGGCGCATGCGGCGCGGGCCGTTGGAACTGCGCGGCCATCGTGTTCCCGCTGCGACCTGGCTCCACGCCCCGCGTCGTCGCCGAGCGACGCCATGCCCGGAGCGGGGACATGGCGTACCTACGAATGCCCGCCGTCACCGACGCAGACGGTCTGGTGGATTACCATCGTCAGCTCGTGGATCGCCTTGGTGAGAGCGGTGTTCTGTGCCAGGGCCTTGGACAGTTTGAGCTCAACCTGGTCTATTTGCTCGTCCTGGGCGCTGATACGGCCGAGAGTGGCCTCGAGATTGCGCTCGGAGCGGTTGGAGGAAGCCCCGACAAGAAAGCCGATATAGAGCTCAGCCACCGTGGTGACGAGGTTGAGCGGGAAGTTGAACCCGGTGGACGTGAACCATCTAGGCAGGAAGCTGCCGCTGGCTATGTGTGACCCACCGAAGGCGAAAAGTAGTGTCCACGCGAGAACGAGGATCACCCATATCCCGATGTTCAGTGGTGTCCCCATCCCGTAGCTCACCTTGTCGGCGACGCTCTGGAACAAAGACAGTCGC
>Ga0326728_10005400_pt1 | contig 35948 bp, 33 predicted proteins | sample MB3enrmetagenome_FD_207602 | JGI IMG/M metagenome (GOLD analysis project Ga0326728, IMG submission 207602) | Lab enriched peat soil microbial communities from McLean, Ithaca, NY, United States - MB31MN | ecosystem: Environmental > Terrestrial > Soil > Wetlands > Peat | place: USA: New York...
GAATCGGGTGAAGTGGGCACATGTATTCTGGATAAATCCAGGCAGGGGAAGCTCCTCACCACAGGCTCCTCCCCCTAATTCATGTTGACGTTCGAAGATCACTGTTTTGAGACCTGCCTGTTGTAAGTAGCATGCGATGATCGTTCCGTGGTGTCCCCCACCAACAATAATGACATCATAACTTGTATCTGGCATGAGATTTCCTCCTTTTCTATTTCTTCTTCAGCATCAATGAAATGGCGTAGTAAAGGATGGAGGGCTTCAAGAGGAGCTTGATGAAATTCCTCAAGTCCGGTCCCTCCAGAGTGGCAGTGATGACCCAGTGGATGGGTTCTGAAGATTCGATTTTCAGTTTCAGGGTTTCCGCTCCTTCTGGATCTTTAAAGAGTTGAGTAAAGGATGCAATCATAGTGGTCTGGCCCAAACCTGTCGAATTAACTTTCATGATGAACCTCCTATAGCAGACCGTTTGCTTTCGCCTTGGTTACAATCTCAGGCTCTTTCCACCATTTGGGGATCCCCAGGTCTTGAGCGATTCGGTTGGCAGCGTTATAACCTGCGCCATAGGTCACTAACCCTCCGGGGAAGGTGGAAGCTCCACAAATGTAAAGATTTTTAATCGGCGTGGCATATTGAGAACAGAGTTCGTTTGGCCTCAAGTATCCCATCTGAAGAGGATAGTAACCTCCTTGCTTAATGGATCCTTCCACCATGTCCGCAAATTTATTTTCGATGTCAAGTGGTGAGGCAATATAGGTCCAGAGTATATTATCCTCCGTCATATTGGGTGCATACTTCTTCTTGAGTTTATCGATCAATCCCTTGGCATGTTCTTGACGGATCTTATACCATTTATCAGGGCCTCCATCCTTTAGACGGTAAGGTGCATGTTGTGATATTAAACCGGTGTGTCTCCCAGCAGGCGCCTCGGATGGATCAAAGATGGTTGGGAAACAGCAATTGAATCCAGATGGTTTTAATTCGCCATTTTTCAAGGCCTTAAAGTGTTCGATGAGATTCTCTTCCGTCTCAAATCCGAGAACATAAATAAAGGCTTTATTTAAATCGGGATTCGAAGCCGCAGCAACAAATTGGGGTACATTAAAAAGCGCAAGGTGAATATCGAAGAGTGACCACTTCTCCCATTTCCAATCCTTCGTTCGCGTAACAAGATCCTTTGGGAGGTCCTTCTCCCCGATATACTTGAGAAAAGTTTGATAGGGGTCGATACTCGAAGCAACAAACTTGGTGGCCGTGTAAACCGTTCCGTCATCTAATTCAACACCTTTTGCCGTTCCGTTCTCTACAATGATTCTCTTGATGATCTGACTCCCTAAGATCATTCCACCATGACGGTAAAGAAATTTGGACATCAAGTTGGCCATATGATGGGAACCACCAACACAGAGACGGTAGTTTGCCGCTCGGTTGACCATCAAGGGGACGAGATAACCCAGTCCTTCCAAATCGTAATCCAATCCCCACATACAGGTGACGTAGAGCATCAACGTCCTGACCTGGTTATTTTCAAAAATCCCATGGATGATATCGATTGGTTTCTTTTCAGAGAGCGCGCTGATCTCTTGCCCCATGGGTTTGGACTGGAGTTTGATCACCTGCTCAATGGCTGGCTTGGCCATATCGTAAGTAGCAGGTCCCAAGAAGGCGTCTACATATTCCTTAAACCGTTTATAGGTGTCCCGATAGGCATCCGCATCTTTCTTAGAGAATTGAGCAAGTGAAGCACATGTTTTCTCCACATCGGAATAGATGCAAAGGCTACGGCCATCTTCGAAAGGCATCGCCATGACCAGATCGGGATGAATATATTTGAGATCATAAGTCTTATCCAGTTCGAGATCAGGGAATACTGGCGCATAATCCACCATGGGATGGTAGATCGCATGGGTATTGTGTATGAAGCCTGGAATGGTTACCATCTCCGAACAGAGACCTCCCCCCATTTCGTATCTTTTTTCTAAAATGATGACCTTCAGTCCTGCCTTGGCTAAGTAACAGGCCAAAGTAAGTCCGTTTGGCCCACCACCAATGATAATGCCGTCATATTGGGGCATAATTTTTCTCCTTTCCTAAGATTGGGTTTCTATAAATAAAAAGGTAGGGTATCAAAAATACTATAATTCTATTTATTGACAAGTCAATATAATTATTTTTATAATGTCATAAGAAATGTTTATAATAAATAATAAATGACATTCATTTCAAATAGTTCTGATTGGTCAGTTTTGTGAATCCTATGCACAAGAATGAACGATGATTTAGTAAAATCGGGTTAATTTATTATCCACAGGAAATTGGAGGATTTTTTGAATCTCAGACAGTTGGAAGCATTTTATTTAGTTATTAAGAGAAAAGGTTTTACTCGCGCAGCGGAAGAGTTGAATGTGACCCAGCCGGCCGTCACCATGCAGGTCAAGTCCTTGGAAAGGTTGTTGAATTTGAAACTCATTCAACAAGTAGGGAAGAAGATACAGTTGACCGAAGCAGGAGAGCTCCTCTACCAGTATGCAGAAAAGATTTTCGATCTCGTATCTGATGCAAATGAGAAAATGAGGGACTTCAGGAAATTGATGAGGGGGACGCTTCAAATTGGAACAACGAAAAATTATGCTCGTTACATCATGCCTTCGTTGCTCTCCGAATTTCAGGGGAGATTCCCGCGTATCAAAGTGATATTGGATGAAGGAAACTCTGAGGATATGGCGAAGAGCGTCCTTGAGAAGAAGAATGAACTCGCCCTTATCTCCCAGCTGAACCTTGACCGAAAAATCAAATCCATCTTTTTCGCGACCGTCGAATTCGTTCTGGTGGTCTCGCCCAAACACAGATTTTCACAACGGAGGAGCGTCTCCTTGAGAGAATTGAATGGTGAACCGGTAATTCTGAGGGAGAAGGGGTCTGGTTCAAGAGCAGCCATTCTGAGAAAATTTCAGGAATACGGGATTTGGCCATCGGTGATTATTGAGGCAAGCAGTCTGGATTTTATTGTGGGCTATGTGAAACAGAACAAAGGGGTGTCCTTCATGTTTGAACCGGATATCAAGGAGGAGTTGGAGAAGGGAACCTTAAAAGTCATTACCATCGAAGAGGGAAACATTATTTTCTTTACCGATATCATTTACCATAGTGAAAAATCTCTTTCGCCTCCCAGCCAAGCCTTTCTAAAGATGGTGAATGAGTTAAAGGGGAAATTGGTCCTGCCCAGTGCCGTGGCCACTTCATAAAGATTTTCTCGCTTTGCAAAGCTTTATGAACTGATTCACAGCTTCCTCGGCAAATTCACGGGTATTGAGGTGAAGGTCGAGCTCAATAAGAGAGATCTTTTCGGTAAGATGAATTCTTAATTCATCAAGGAAAGCCTGATCTGCTTCTGGATCGTAGAGAGGCATTCCTTCCTTGTCGAGAGAGGACCATCCCCTTAATGGAATGAGAACGACCACAGGTCCTTTTGATCGATTTAATTTTTTTGCCACCTCTCTTGCAATCTCTATCAATTCTTGAGCATTGGTCCGGGCTTGAACCCTAAACGTATCTGGGATGAAGAGTTTTCGATTTTTGATGCCCTTTGATACCCAAAGAGGATCTCCTCGATCGCCTCTCCCTAATGGACCGCAACTGAGCATATCAAATCCACAAGGGGTAATGAGCTGGGGGATCCCTTTTTCCCCGGCACTTTCCAAACGATCCGGTCCTGCAGCGCGATTCCCTCCCAAAAGTTCTTCTCCCACTCCCGCGGGAACAATGTCCATGACACCTTGAAAGAGCCCATCTCCGATCAATTCCTCCATAGCCCTGTCACCCGTGCCCTGAGCATGGAAAGGAATCACCTCAAATCCTTTTTCTTCTAAAAGATGCCTAATATGGAAACAGCATTCTTCTGAAAACTTAAACTCCGTTAAAGCAATCAAGTTTTTATCTTGAGATGGTTTGGTCAGGGATTGAGGACTCTCCCTCATCTCCACCATACCACAGATTGCTCCAGCAGCCCTCATCAACACATCTTCTACAAGGGGGTTCAATCCCGAAATGTCCACCACCGAATGAATCATGGTGATATCTTTGGTACCAAAATAACCTCCAGCATAAGCAGGCATGGCCGCTGTGCTGGAGAGCATGACTTTGGAGATCCCAAAGGGTAGGGATTTCATGATCGCGGTGGCGATCGCTGTATTACTTGCTCCTCCGAAAGAAATGATTCCGTCAAGCTCCTTTTTTTCTAAAAGAGTCTTGACTTTTTTGATGGCGCCTTGAATCATAATTGAAGAGGCTTTTTCTGTATCCTTCATCTTTCTGATCTCCTCAATATTCCATCCTACGGCTTTCGCCACCTCTTTTGCAGAAATGTCGGGGGGAATGGAGGGCTCACCCCCAGTGTTCGTGTCCAGAAGAATAACACGATGGCCTCTTTCTTGAATAAGCCCTTTTAAAAAAATGGCCTCCGGCCCTTTGGTGTCTAATGTCGAAACAAGAACAATTGTTTTTTGTCTCAATTTTATCCCTCCATTGGGTTCTGTTTTGAGTTATGGTATGATAATTTATAAACGGCATCAAGCTAAAAAATCAATCCATTGAGAAAAGCGGGATGAAGAAAATCTTTTTGGACAGGAGGGTCTGGAGAGATTCCAGGGATAACTGGGTCAGTTTTGAGAGCGATCCGAAGTTGAAAGTTACGAAGGGGAATATCTACGGCCGGTGTGTCCCGTGTATCACAAACCTCTATCAACAATTGAAGGCCGGGAAAGAAGAGATTGAATTGAAGGAGGCTTATCACTGCTGGAAGGTGGTGGCTGTTCTGAAGGATCAAGAAGAGTGTTTGGAGGTTCTAAGAGAATATGAAGAAAATTTCCTTGGAGATCACTATGCAAAAGGAAAATTTGGATCGAGCCTACCCACGAAGCCGACTAAGGTTCTTATGTTTCATGTTGAGGATGAAAAAGAGAGAGATCGTATTTTAGAAGAACTTCAGACGTGCGTTAAAAAAGTGAATCCCAACTCAAAAGTTTTTTATCAAAGGGCCTGTGCCAATCTCTATTATGATCTGCTGGGTGAGTGGAAAGAGTGGAAAGAAGTGACCGAGATCAAGAACCTGAATGTCCGGTCAGACCTATTAGAAAGGATCAAGAAACTGCTTTATTGGGAAAAAGAAGGCTAAAAAGTAGAACCTAAATGTGGACGCTACCTTTCGATTGGCTGTTACACAAAGAGTGAGGATTATGCAGTTTTAAGAATTGAAGATTACGAGGTGAAATGGGGTATAACGTTCGAGGCTAAAAATGTGCATAGGTTTTAAGTGAAACCCTTAGTGGCAGGTTGTTCTAACAAAGATTTTACCTCTTCTCCACCTCACAGAGTAAAGCCTTAAATACTGGGAACCCTGAAATCGGATCGCGATTTTCTAGGTCGGTCAATTCATTGACATTGGCCTCTCTCCATTCATCCGGTTGAAGAGGGCCTCCCCCGCCCATATTGGCCTCGATCACCCCTCTGATGATCGTTTCTGTCACTTTGGCATAAAAAGGAACTCTTCCTCTCTTGGTCTTTACCCAGACCCTGTCCCCATTGCGAATCTTTCTTCTCTCGGCATCTTCTGGATGGATGAGAATATTGGGTTTGTCCTTGAGCTTGAGAAGGCCGGGAATATTGAGATGCTGGCTCCTGAAAGCAGATTGGATTCGGGTCCCGGTGGTTAAGACGAGTGGAAAATCCTTTGCTAATTCAGCAGAGCCGATAGGACCTTCAGAAGGTTCTTGATAGATTGGAAGAGGATCATAGCCATACTTTTTCAATAACTCGGAGGAAATCTCAAATTTGCCAGAAGGGGTTTCAAACCCAGGATTTCTGTCCCTCCGAAGCAAACCATTCTTATACTTTTCATAGACTATCGGAGGCGACGAGAGAGAGATCCCTTCGGGTTTTGATTTCAACTGTCCAAGGGGGAAGGGAGCCCCACTAAATACAAATTCTAACATTGCCTCCTCGGACTGGGGATAGCGATCCCCGTACCCTAAGGCCTTCGCCAATTCTGCTAAAATAAGATAGTCATTTCTTGCCTCGCCTATTGGAGGAATCGCCCGTTCCCGAAAGGAGGCATGTCCAGGATAAAGCTTATAGGAGGTGATCTCAAACATTGATGTGGCTGGCAGAACGACATCAGCATAAAAGGCCTCATTGGTTAGAAACCGGTCAATGACCACCAAACAGTCTAGCGCTTCATAGCAACTCTTCCATAGTCCCGGATTGGGAAAGGCAGTGAGGATTGAACCTCCAAGAACGATCAATCCTTTAATCGGATAGGGATTTCCTTTAAGAATCGCCCTGGGTACTTCCAAAAATTGTCCGCTTCTGTTCAGGTCACAATAGAGAGGATAACGGTCAGAGCCAATCGCTGGCCTCCTCTTGGGTGGATCGATTTTATTTCTTCGAATAGGAGATGATCCAGGCATACGAAAGACTAACCCTCCCGGTCGATCGAAGTTCCCGGAGAGGGCCCAAAGGATGAGAATGGCTCGAATATTCTGGATTCCGCTATTGGTATATTCAAGGCCGGTATGGATAAGAGGAGAGGTTCTCAACTGGGATAAATCCTTGGCCAGCCTTTCGATCCGTTCTGCTTTTACCCAAGTGATCTTTTCTACTGCCTTTGGAGAATAGTTTTTCACGTATTCTCTGAAATCTCTTAGGCCGTGAGTCCAATCATCTGCAAACGCTAAGTCGTATGAGCCCTTTTCCATCATCACATGGGCTATTCCCAAAGCCAAGGCCCCATCTGTTCCAGGTCTGATGCCAATCCATTCATCGGCCTTTTCCGCCGTATAAGTCTTAAGAGGGTCGATCACCACTACCTTGACTCCTCGTTCTTTTGCTTCTAAAATTTTCTTCAAGTTGACCGGAGGAGAGTCAGTTGCTGGATTTGAACCCCAGACGACAATCTGATCGCTCCTTTCAATGTCTGGAAAGAGCCGATCAAAAGTAGCCCCGAAAGTGGCCATAGGTGCCAATACTCTGTGTGAATTGTTGCACAGAGAACTGCAGCTAAAAGTGTTTGGAGATCCCAATGGAAAAAAGAGGTTTAAACAGATGCGGTCATAACCCCCCGTTGTGAACATATCGCATAAGGACTGCTCAAACCCTCCTCTGCCTGAATAGATGGCCATGGCCTCCGGTCCATATCTTTCTGTTACTTTCTTGATGAGTCGGGCTGAAATCTCAAAGGCTTCCTCCCAGGAGATCCGCTCCAATTTTCCCATTCCTCGATCCCCGATGCGTTTCATTGGGAATTGCATTCGATCGCGTGAATAGACGATCTCCTCCGAGTGAACTCCTCGAAGGCAGACGATCCCCAATGGATGACCTTTCATCGGCTTTATCTTATGGAGTCGTTCTCCATCCATTATGATATCAATCCCACAGCCTGCCGGGCAGATCCCACACAGCCCTTTTTTAGTTTTCTCCTCTGTCATTTTAAGGCTCCCCACCAGAAGAAATAGTTTCTGTATGGAACGAGAGTGAAAGACATTCCTTTTTCATCAACGGACAGGATAGGTAAGGAGCTCAAATGTTGCATCGAAGGTCGAAATCAAAAAATCACGAGGAAGTACTTCACAACCGGTGCATTCCCTACTTATATTGACTGCACAATAGCCTCGCAAAGCCAACGATACCAGATTCAAATTTCGAAAAGGGTCTTGGATGACCTTCTTTGCAAGACGCTGGATAAAAAACAAAAAACCACTGTTTTTTCTGCCTCTTCTAGAAATTTATCTTCCATAGGTGAAATCATCAGGAGATGAGGGCAAATTCCCTGATATGATGCTCTTGAGTTTCTTGATCACTTCATGATCTTCCCCTAAGGAAGGAAGAAGAGATCGGATGGTACGGCCAACAGTTCCATTGCACAAACCCTGTAATTCCTCCCGAACTTCAGACGGAAAACTGCGGTAATCATTCATCAGATTGTCAACCCATTGTGGTAGATAGCCAAGATCTACCTCCTCTTTCGGATATACGTAGCCTTCCAACGCTCCTGCCTTTGCAGCGAAGTCATAGACCTCTTTGTAGATTCCCATAATGACCTCCCCTTAATCTATCAACTGAAAACTCCCTCGGCTTGAAGACGAGGGATTCTGAAAGCAGGTCGACTGCATCAACCTTGCTGCCCTCACTTGGAAGCCTCACCGTGCCCGTCCCGTCTGAACAGGATAGGAGACTTCCCGGAAATGATGTATCATTAATAGTGTGTTAGTAGTGTGTTCCTTGACCCCACCTATCCCGCTAGGGCGGGACGAGGCACTTGCCGGTCAATAATAACGATAATAATTGTGAGACATCCTTAATGATCGCCGTAGGCGCTTCTGCCTCGAGCTGTACCTGGTTTCCAATCCCACTTAAAACCCCAATCGTCAAAGTTCCAGCAGCCTTGCCAGCACGGATGTCCAAAGGAGTATCGCCGATGACGATCGCATGGGGTGGGTGAACGCTCATACGTCTTAAGCATTCTAAAATCCCATCAGGTGCAGGTTTTAGGGGAAATCCATCTTCACGTGTAATAACGACCGTAAAATGATGGGCTAGGGAATGTTGATAGAGAGGGCGCACAGCAGCTGCTCTTGAGGAAGTAAGCGCCCCCAGTCTAACCTTTCGTTCCTCCAATCGCTTCAGGACTGATTCTAATCCAGCAAACGGGTGGACATGTTGGAAGACTTTCTGATAAACTTTTGGAATGATATCCATCAATTGCTTAATTTTTTCATCACGGTCTGGAAAATCTTCGGGAATAATCCGATCCCAGATAAGCGATCCCGTGGCCATGGGCTCTAATATTTCCTCTTTTCTTATTTGAATGCCGAATCGAGCAATTACTTCGCGAAACACTTCATAATAAGCTCCGATGGAATCTGTAAGGGTTCCATCCACATCAAAAACAATCCCTTCTATCTTCCTCCCAGACCACGAAATACCCGGAGATCTTATCTGCCGATGGTCAATCAGGCTAACCATTTTGCTCTCCAAGATTTTTCTTCTCTTCTTTTCAAATAGCCAAGGAAAATTGCGCCAAACCTCCAATGGGGAGGTTTTCTTCTCGCTCACAATAACCTTATCAAAACCAATGGAATAGGTCAAACCGTTCACGGAAAATAGTGGGAGAAGAGGTTTCTGAAGATGTACGTTTCCAATGATCGGCCCCAGAAAGCAATCCCTATTGAAATTAAGCGAAAGATTACAGTAAATGACGGATGCGAGTTGATTAGGCCCTTGAGGATAATACCTCCTACTGATCATGTATGTTATAAGGGCATGACATCATGAATGGGTTAAGCTCTTCAAGAGAAAGGGGCAGGATTATGCTTCGAATGGCGTTGTGAGGATCTCTTTAACGGCGTTCGTGTCTGGACAATCCCCGAAAGTCTTTAGGAAGTAATCTTTTCTTTCGCAGCCTCCAACAATTGCTGGGCTTCTGCAATGATTCGCTCAATCACTTCTTTGCAAGTGGGTATATCTTTCATCAAACCGATGGCTTGGCTCATGGGCAAAACGCCAGTTTCTAAATCGCCGTCGTCAATGGCGATCTTTAGTCCCGAGATGCTAACAGCTTGGCGGGCAAGGTCCTGAACACCACGTTGTTTTAAACCTCCGAGAAAAAGCTTGAAAACGGGAATGTCAACCATACTTTTAATCCGGAGACCACTGGAGAGGGCTTGAAGGAATGACGGCCTGCTGCCCTCTGCCAATTTCACGGCTGCCGCATTCTTGAGCCATCTTCCAGGCAAACCGTCGATCTTCTCAGAACAGATCGTATCCTCCACCGTTGCTTTAAGAGAGATTTCTTTCGCCTTCTGGTGCATCCCGCATTCCTGGGTCAGCATGAACCGAGTGCCCATGGAGATTCCTTCGGCTCCCAAAACTAGAGCAGCCGCCAACCCTCTCCCGTCGCAAAAACCGCCGGCGGCAATGACGGGAAGTTTTGTTTGACGCGCGATCAAAGGGATCAATACCAGTGAGCCGGTATCTGCTCCATGAGCTGCTGCCTCGTGGCCCGTCACCACAAGACCATCTGCTCCATCCATTTCTGCTCGACGAGCATGCTTCTCGATGGCCACGGTTGCCAGAACCTTACCGCCGTATTGGTGGGCTCTCTTGATGATCCAATCCCCTTTACCCAATGCGAAATTTATAATCGGAATTTTTTCTTCGAGAGCTACGTCTATATTTTCTTTAGCGTTGGGGAATATAAGCGTAGCATTTACTCCGAAGGGTTTATCCGTGAGAGATTTCACCTCTTTGATGACATCTTTCATCTGGTCGGGAGTATAGACGACGGAATTCAACATACCGATACCGCCGGCATTCGAAACTGCGGCCACAAGTTTTGGTAAACTGACAAAGGCCATTCCTGCCAGCATAATGGGGTGCTTGATTCCTAAAAGTTCAGTCATTCTCGTCTTCATTTTTTTCTCCCCCTTATGTCATTGTGTAAATTTGATACCAAGAATTTGAGTCAATGGTGTCTTAAAGATTGGGTCTCCTTTGATCTAAAAGTTGAGAGTGGAGAGTTGATGGTGGAAATTATCCCAGATTTGGAGTATTTTTGCAATTTCGCCCCGAAAATAAAAGCAATTGGTCGAAAGGCCAAGGGTAAGATGCCCGTTTTGTTAACGGGTTATCCCGCTGGTACAAAGATCTTTTGACTGCAACCCTTTGCCCATATGCCAAACTGGTTTCGTAACCTTAACCCAGAGACCATATCCATGGATAGAGGGGAGTATTATAGGTAATTTGACTAAAGCCATGGCCGCAAAGATCGACAGCGAACAGGGGCAAAGGACCTATCATCGCCGTATAGCCATTGCCGAGCCGGTATTTGGGAACATCCGTATCGATAAAGCCACGAATCGATTCACCCTGAGGGGAAGGATCAAGGTCAACATCTAATGGTCACTCTACTGCATGGTTCACAACATAAGAAAAGTCCTCAACTTCGGCTTTAAGTGTGCATTCACTTAGGGGAAAACCAAGGAAGAAATAGCCCTTAGTAGGACAAGATTCGGTCAGAAGACTACAGATTTGTTCAGTGAATTGAAATTGTTACTACCAGATAGGGCAGGCTACAGAATTGGGATCACGCAAAAGAACAGGACTTCCTAAATCATCTTTTTCGACAGTCTCGGAAGTACTCATTTGGTTAGACAAGGTAGATTGGACGGAATGCCAGCTTATCCATTCTATCTATGAAATTTCTACCTCTAAATAATCTCCTGTCTCTGCTGAAAGGGCCTTTTTAATATTCTGGGAGGCAATCAATTCCATCTTATTTTCAGGATAACCCGTAACCATTGGAAGGACAATGGCTCCCTTTAATAAACCACCAATGAGCACGGGATAACATTGGGCACTGCAAAAAGAAGGAGCCTTAGGTATAATCTCTTTCCCCCTCATTGACTTAAGTTCTTTGAAACTTCTGAGGGATTCAGGATCAACGATCTCTAAATTTAACGTTCCAGGGTATGGATCAATGGAGAGTTTTTCAATGAACTGCCTTTTCACCCAGGGAATCCCGGTAAAATTTCCTGCTTCCTTGAGGCCTTCGACGATTCTTCCACGAATTTTAATTTTTGGTTCCTTTCTCCCTTAAATTCTTCTTGAGCTCGGGACTTCCCCAACGACTGAAGAGATGGTGGTTCATATTGAAAAGATCAAGGATCTTCCCGACGGTGTGATTGATGAGATCGTCAATGGTTTTTGGATGAAAGTAGAAGGCAGGAATAGGAGGAAGCAAGATAGCGCCCATCCGGCTTGCCTGGAGCATTAATTCAATATGGCCCAGATGGAGTGGGGTTTCCCGGACGGCCAGAACGAGTTTTCTCCGTTCCTTTAGCATAACATCTGCGGCCCGGATCAAGAGATTTTCATTGAAAGAATTGGCAATTCCGGAGAGACTTTTGATGGAGCATGGAATGATTACCATTCCTTCCGAGAGAAAAGAACCGCTGGAAATATCGCCTCCTAAATCTTTTATATCATAAGCGACCTTTGCAAGAGATTTGACATCTTCCACCTTCCGGTTGGTCTCCATGAGAATCGTTTGTTCCGCAGCCTCAGTGATGACGAGATGGGTTTCTACATCCGATTTAAAGAGGGCTTCGAGAAGCCTAATGCCGTAAATCGCTCCAGTGGCTCCAGAGATGCCTACGATCAGTCTCTTCACTTCTTCTCCTTTCCCTTCAAATTTTTTAAGATTGAGGCGAGCCGGGATTTCACTTCCTCGGGAACATCGACCTTTTCAAACCCTTCTTTCTTAGGTCGGGTGGCATCCATCCCTATCTTTGTGGCCAGAAATCCTTCCTTGGAAGATGGATCAATGGGCTGGCCCCTAAGGTCTGGAAGCACAATCAGGTCTCTGTCTCCTTGAAATCGGGTGGCCAGAGCCCATTCGACTTCCTGATTATCTTCTGGGTCGACATCTTCGTCAACAATGATTGCCTTTTTAATATTGGGGAAAGAAAGGGCCAAACTCAATGCCCTTCGGACTTCTCCTTTATGATCTGTCACAATGCTCATAACGACATGCGAGCCAAAGGTCCCTGGAATGAGGTGGATCTGCTTGAGCGAAGGGATCTCTCTTTTCATCTTCGGGACAAAGTCGATACCATGGATGAGGCAGAGTAGATTGTCCACTTCCAATCCCCAAGGGACAATTGCATGGAAATAAGCTCCTTTTTGGTAGCTGATGGCGGTTACACGGATCGTGGGGCTCTTTGCGAAGGTCATATAGTATCCACTCGATTCTCCAAGGGTACCATCCTTCTCTTTTCCTTTTGGATCGATAAAACCTTCAATGACAATCTCTGCATGAGCTGGGATATCGATATCAACTGTCTCAGCTTTTACCATGGGAATCGGTTTGCCCTTCAAACCTCCTGCCACAGAAAGCTTATCCATCCCACGAGGTATTTTTGAAATAGAGGCAATCAAGATGGCAGGATCCACACCGATCACTGTGGCGACTTCCATCCTTCTATTTTCTTTCTTATATTGCGCATAAATTTCAGAGAGAGGTGGGTTAAGAAGGGAGATACCCAACTCATTCTTGCCTCTAACCTCCATCCGGTGCAGTCCCCGCCCAATCACTCCATTCTTGGGATCTCTGGCTGAGGTGATTCCTGAAGTAATATAGGGGCCTGAGTCGTTCGAGTAGTGGGTCAAAATGGGAAGAAGCTTTAGGAGATCGATCTTCTGTTTTTGGGTGATCACCTCTTTTGGAGATCGATCTTTCACCAAGACAGGAGGAATTCTCTTTTCTAACTTCGAGAGAGCATTTTCAAAGAAATTTTCCTGGTCAACCCCCAACGCCATGGAGAGTCGCTTCTTCGTTCCTAAGAGATTACCGATGACATGGAGTTGATGACCCTTGACATTCTCGAAGAGGAAAGCTGGCGCTTCTTTCTTTCCTAACTCCGAGAGGATGGTTGAGATTTCAAATTTTGGGCTGAGAGGGGTTGAGAGGGTTAGGAGTTCTCCATTTTCCTTTAAATATGCAATATAGTCCTTTATCCCAGAAAAGGCCATCAAGGTTATTCCTTTTCCAATTTGTTTAACTGTTTGAGAATCTTGATAGACCAGGGTTTTTCCTGGAGCTGCCCCCGTCCAAGTCTGATCCAGAGTCGATCAGGATATTTTGCCTCGGATCTTGAAACCTGAGCCATGGCATAAAAACTGCGATATTTATATCGCTTATCCTTTGGTGTGAGTTCACGAACGATCAGTTCTATGTCTTTGTCTTCAGGAATCAATCCAGGGTCTATTAATATAAATGTATCGTACTCTTTTCTTTCCAATTTTTTTCCTCCTCAATCCTTGAAACCATAGTTTTTCCAGTTCTTAAGCACCTTCTCTTGAATCTCTTTCGGATAGACTTTATTAAAGGAGACCTTGATAGGCAGATCAGCCTTTGGCCAATGGAGAGGAAAGGTACAATCAAACAAGACCTGTGCCCCCCGGCTCCACTTCCGATCATCGGGATCGGCAAAGGGATAAAGAGGAGTTCCTACGGTGTGTTCGTATTTCCGAATTCCTCGAATGGGATGACATTTGGTCGCCAGGGCATGGATGACATCATCTTTATTATAGATATCCGTCTCCTCATCGACCACGATGACCATATGGAACCATGGACTCAATTTACTTCCAAAAATGAGATTGGCAATTTGAGTTGCAATATTGCTGTAGGCAGGTCTCACACCTACTACGACCATGTGATGGGTCGATTCAGGAAGCATATAGACGCCTGTGATGGGGATGCCCTGACTCTCCAAGAGTTTTCGCATCTCCAATCCTAATGAAAAGGATCGGAGAAGTTGCCCTTCATCAGTTGGAACTCCCATGTTAGAGACTGTTAAAATGGGATTATTTCTATAAGTGATGGCTTTTACTCGATACACTGTCCTCGGCTCTCTCGGAGAGGTTCGATAGCCTGTATATTCTCCAAAGGGAGCCTCTTCGATCCAAACATTGGGGATCACTTCTCCTTCGATGACGATTTCTGCATGGGCCGGGACTTCTAAATCACAGGTCTCACACTTCACCAATTCCACGGGTTTTCCCATCAGCATGCCGGTGAACTGATCTTCGGGAATCGGCGAGGGTGCACAGGCTGCCACTCCTGACATAGGGTCACATCCGATGACCGTCGCAAAAGGCATCGGTCTATTCTTTGGAACATACTTTCCATAAAACATCTTTCCCATATCAGAGAAGGGAAGCACGGGACCGACCATCGTCTTTTCGTCAAAGACCATCTGGCGGTACATTCCCCAGTTCACCGCTCCGGTTTCGGGATCTTTTGCCACTACAAAATGCCAGGTCGCCAGATACCTTCCTCCATCTCCCTCGTGGACCATAGGACCTGGTAGTTTAAATAAATCAGCGTCAGCACCTGCAAGAATATTTTCCTTACAAGGAGCATTTTTTCTATCCATGAGGACTGACGGAATAGGACTTCCTGTTGTCCTGCGCACATATTCATCAGCAATCTCTGGAACCGAAGCCTTGGGATTCATCCCCATGGCAATGGCAAGCCTTGTATAAGTGGCAAGAGGAGCGCCCAGGGCTTCAAAGCCTGGGTAGTCCTTGATTTTTTTAAAATAGGGCGCAGCCAATTTCTTTTCACAGACCCTTCTCACAATAGCACCCATCTCGAGGTCCCAGTCTACTTCTTGTTGGATGGTCACCAGTTGACCATGACCCTCCAATGCCTTGATGAATTCTCTATTGTCTTTATAAAATGTGTAAGACATGGTCCTCCTCTCCCTTTTTATGGTTGGAATCAATCCTACCTCGAAATCTTATCGATGACGACATCCCACTTTCCCTGGGCCTTGAGAATGAATTCAGCCGCCTCTCTGACCACTCCTTTGCCACCACTGGCCTTGGTAATATAAACGGCCACCTCTTTCGCCTCGATCGCCCCGTCAGATGGGGCCACTGAGAATCCAATCCTCTTCATGATTCCGAGATCGATCATTTCATCACCTACATAACAGATCTCTTCGTCTTTAAGCCCAGATTCTTTTTCAAACTCATCCAGCTTTCCCATCTTAGCTGAGGTTCCCCAAAGCTTTTCAAGAGGTACCCCATAGATTTTCCCCACCTGTTCATCTGTTCTGGTAATTTTACTCGTTAAAAATGCCAGACCAATACCGCTTTCAACCAAGGCTTTGCAACCCAAACGATCGCGCAAAGAGAAACATTCTGATTTTTTACCATCATCCGTATAATAGAGGATGTTGTCCGTTAGCACCCCATGGATATCGAGGATCACAAACTTGACCTTCTTCGCTTTTTCAATGGCTGCCTCTTTCGTAATCATCGCATAACCCCCGTTGTCCAAATATCAAATGACGAAGCTCAAATTTCAAATTAAACCCAAATCACAAATGAGATGCCGAAACAAGTTCGGCACGACGAAGGTGTGATTCTGAACCTTGCCCTGAAACAAGTTCAGGGTCTTCGATTTCAGAATCAGATTTTGAACTTTGACATTCATCTGACATTTGGATTTTGCCATTTGGTTTTTACTTGTATCCCATCTTGGTAACCTTCTCTACCCATTCCCCCCATTTTCCCATCGCCCTTAAGATGAATTCGCAAACCTCTCGAATGGGGCCTCTGCCACCAGGTGCTGTGGTAATGTAATCCGCTATCTCCTTTACCCCATCAAGGGCATCGGCTGTTGCCACAGCAAAACCTACCTTCTTCATGATAGGTATATCGGTCACTTCGCAGCCGATATAACCGATATTCTCGTAATCGATTCCTAACTCCTTCTTAAGCTCCTCAAGCTTCGCTACCTTGTCTGTCACTTTGTAATAGAATTTGTCAAGCTTGAGTTCACGGGCACGGACAAGACCTTCTTCATCGATGGAGGTGGTATCTAAGAAGACGATTTGAATACCATTCGCTGTAAAGGAAAGGTCACCAAAACCGTCCATATGCCAAAAACTATATTTCCGCTTCCCTTCGATGTCACATAAAAAAGTGTCTGGGGTAAGAACGCCATGCACATCATGGGCAAAGAGCTTCACCTTTTTCGCCTTTTCTTTTGCATCGTTCAAGTCCTTTTCAAAAGCCATCGTTCTACCTCCTCTCTCAGTCCAGTCCGTACTCGCTCCACCTGGCCTTCACTTTGGCCAGTACGCTCTCCGAAAGCTTGATCTCCGTGGGTTTGACTTTCCATTCGAAAGGTATCGTCGCATCCAGGATGATACGCGAGGTGATGAACTTGTTATCATCCGATCCGAGGGATGGATCGAGGGGCGTCGACCTGCCTCTGTTGATAATTTGCGTCCCCCGTGCCGGATTGTAGCGGGTGCCCAGGGCCCACCACACCCTCGGAAGATCGTCTGCATCGATATCGTCATCCACGATGATCACACCCTTGATCCCGTATGTTCCTGTATTGCTTGCGATGACCGCTGCCCCCACCTGGTCAGCATGACCCGGATACATCTGCTCTACGGAGACGACCACGATGAAGCGTCCGGACGCTTCCGGCAGCGTGTAGACAGACTTGATGCCCGGGATCTCCATCTTGACCAAATCCGTCCATAAGCTCGCATTGCGCGTGAAGGCATAGAGTATATGCTGATCCCCCACGGGCCTGCCCACACTCGTCTCCCAGAGGATCGGGTTGTTTCTGTAGTAAATGCGCTTCACTTCAAGGGCCGGTTTGGGAATCGGCTTAATCAGTTCTTCGGTATAGTAGCCCGTATACTCGCCGAAGGGTCCCTCGTTTCTCAGATGCTGGGGATCGACCTCCCCTTCCAGTACGATCTCGGCGGCCGCAGGAATAGGAAGCCCGGTGAGCTGGCCCCTTATGATTTCAACGGGCTCGCCGCGCAATGAGCTTACGACATCGTACCCGCTCTTGGCTTTGACCGTGGCGGCACTTGCAAAGATATGCAGGGGATCGCCGCCTATAATTGCGCATGCTGGCATCTTCTTGCCTGCTTTCCCGTACTTTTTCATGATCCTGTCGCCTTTCTTTCCCTTGAGGATCTGAACGCCGACGGTTTTCTCATCGAGGATGCCCATGCGGTACGTACCAAGGTTTATGTCACCCGTCTCGGGGTCCTGCAGCACCATGAACACCGCGGTGCCGAAATAACGGCCGCCGTCCAGTTCGTAAAACTTGGGTGAAGGAAACGCGAGGGTATCGACCTTGTTGCCGTCGAGGATATTCTCGAAGATGGGGCCATCCTTCTGTTCCTTTGCCCGGATGACCTCCTTAACGGCGATATTCACCCATTCCTTCGTAAGCTGGACCATGGAGAGATCCGGACTCTTTCCAAGGATAATTGCCAGCCTCTTGGTAGTGCCGAAGGCACCGGTCAAGACCGGGCTCTTATACCCCTTTACGTTCTCAAACAGTAATGCCGGGCCGCTTTTCTCTTCAACGAGCTTCGCGATGTGAGAGATCTCAAGCTCCCAGTGCACCTCCGCTTTAATCCTTTTCAGTTCTCCTTCTCCTTCACACTTTTTTATAAAATCTCGAAGATCCATAAAAACCTCCTTCTTTCCTGGACTTAGGCATCTAAAATTATCATCTTAATTAATTCTCTTGTCAATTTACTTATGTTTATGTATAAATAACTTACGGTTATAAGAAAATGGAGAAAAACAGCCCTTTAAATACTTCGTTAAATTCCCTTCTTGTCTTCCATGAGGTAGCGAAATTTAGAAGCTTCTCCAGGGCCGCAGAGGAATTATTTATCTCCCAACCTGCCGTGTCAAAACACATCAGGGAGCTGGAACAGAAGGTAGGTATGGGTCTCATCCGAAGGGGAAGAGGAGGATTTGACCTGACCGAAGCGGGGGGGATCCTCTTCAAACATACCCATAAAATTTCTTCCCATCTGCTGGAGATCGAAAATGCTCTGGACAATTTGAAAAAAGAACATCACGGTGTTTTGAAGATCGGGACCACCGAGTCCTATGCGAAATGTTTGATGCCGAAACTCCTTTCAGGATTTCAGGCCTCGTATCCTTCCATTAAGATTACCCTGGAAATGGGAAGCTCTGAGGAGATAGAGAAGAGCCTCCTCGAATATAAAAACGACCTTGGCTTAATCGGAGCAGTCAAGGCGTCCTCAAAATTTGAATTGGTTCCCTTTTTAAGAGAAGAACTCGTCCTCATTGTTTCGCCCGAACATCCCCTGGGCAAAAGAAAAGTGGTTTCCCTGAAGGAAATTAAGGGATATCCCTTGATTATTCGTGCAAAGGGTTCGACGACCCGTAGAATCCTATTTCACGCCTTTGAAGAGTTCGATATTTGCCCCTCTCTATTGATCGAAGCAGGCAGCTCGGAATTTATCAAACAATGGGTTTCAGAGGGGAAGGGGGTGTCGGTTATTGTTAGAAGATTAGGAGAAGATGAAGAGAAGCGAGGGATGATTAAGATGATTCCCTTGCTGGAGAAGCTCTACCTTGAAGTAGCCGCCCTCTATTTAAAAGAGGATCGGGCCAACCCCGTCGTCAAAGCCTTCATCCGATATATGGAAAACAAGAAGAGAGATTTTTCCCAAGTCTAAAAAAGTTGCCCCAGGCTTATCCAAAAGGATAACTTAAGCTTATAGCCCTATAACCAAAAATGTATTGACAAAACCTTATTGAAATAGGTAATTAGTCGATTGGGCATTTAAGTACAGCAATTACTGAAATTACTCCATCCATTTAAAATAACTCAACATATTCGTTCTGTTAAGGGAAGTCGTCGCTGCTTTTTTTCAGACACAACCCCGAAGGAGGAAGTAATAACGTGGTGGTGATGAAAAGGAGGTGAGGAGGGAATAGTCTATTTTTAAAGGATTTTTTATTCGGAGGTCATCTTTTGACGATGCAGAGAGATGCAGAGAAATGAAGGAGGTGCAATAATGGCGCAGAAGAAAGGTTTCCAAATGCCGTTGGAGGTGGAATATCCAAAAGGGTTGGAGGGGTGGGAGGAAATGTACCCACCAATGTATATGTTTAGCAAAGATAGAAAGGAGTGGGAAGAGAAGCACTTCTGGTTTCATGACAAAATCCATGCCCCGGAGGCAATGTATCCGCTCGATCTTATATTTCAGGAGGCATGGCAAATTTCCCTTTCGCAATACACCACAAGGGTATTTTGCATACCCCCAGCTCAGGGAATTGCTCAGAGGATGGTCGGCTGCTACATGTACATCACACCTGTGGCGCCACCTCCGCCAGAGATCATTGGAGAGAAAGCCGGTCTTTTTCAGAAACGTGTTTTCTATGTGTTCGACCATTATGATGAACTCTGGGTATCATGGCTGAAGAAGTTCAAGGCACTGGGTGAGGAAATGAATAATATTAAAGTTCCAGCAGAACTCCCAAAGTTCGAATCCGACGATTTAGTCTTTCCGGATCCAAGAGGTTACTATACTTCTTATGAAGTAATTGAGGCCTGGGATAGATTGGTTGACTTGATGATCAAGGGATGGCAGTACCATTTTCAATACCTAAACCTGACCTACCTTGCTTATCTGATGTTTGCAGACACCTGTCGAAAGCTCTTTCCTGGAATCAGTGAGAGCACTATTGGAAAACTTGTGGCTGGTGCCTATGTTCAGATGTTCCGACCAGAAGAAGAATTGTGCAGGCTCGCTCGTCTGGCCGCAGCAGTCCCAGGAGTAGCAAAGGTCCTGAAGAGCGATATCTCTCCTGATAAGAAGATCGAATCATTGAGAAAGACTGCTGAGGGAAGCAACTGGATGGTGGAATATGAAAAATCAAAAGACCCATGGTTCTATGTCTCCTGCGGAAGTGGTTGGTTCCACTATGAAGGCAGTTGGACCACTAAACTGGAGATTCCCTTTGGATATCTGAAGGGATATGTGGAGAGAATCGAAAAGGGTGAGAAGATCGAAAGGGATCTTGCGGCGATCGACAAGGCAAGAGCAGAACTGGCTGAAGAGTATAGAAAGCTCATCAAGACTGATGAGGACAGAAAATCATTCGATGATGTCTATAAAGCTGTCCGGACGATATATAAATATGCAGAAGACCATCTCTTCTGGGTGGAACACTGGTTCCATACCATATGGTTTGAGAGGGTCAGAGAGTTTGGGCGTCTTTTTGTAAAGTGTGGGATGTTAAAGGGAATAGATGATATCTATCTCTTCAACCGGTTTGAAGTCCCCTATCTCATTGAAGACATGGTAACGACATGGGCATTGGGGGAAGGAGTACCCTCAAGGTCTCAATACTGGCAGGCCAGAGCAGAAAAGAGAAAGAAGATATTAGATGCGGCAAAGAAGTGGAGTCCTGTTCCTGCCCTTGGAACTCCACCTGAAGAGATTGCAGAACCTTTTACGATTATGCTCTGGGGCATTACAACGGAGAAAGTTCAAGATTGGCTAAAAGGGATGGCTGTTGTTCCAGGAGAGGTGACCGAACTGAAAGGATTTGCTTCATCTGCTGGGGTCGTCGAAGGAAAGGTGAGGGTCGTTAAGCTTCTTGAGGATATTACCAAGGTAGAACAAGGTGATATCCTTGTTTGCCCGACGACAAACCCTGCCTGGGCTCCTATCTTCACCAAAATCAAAGCCTCCGTCACGGACATCGGCGGTCTGACCTGCCATGCCGCTATTGTATGCAGGGAGTATGGAGTTCCGTCCGTCACCGGAACAGGAATAGCTACTTCTGTCCTCAAGACGGGGGATACCGTGAAGGTTGACGGTAACACCGGGATTGTAAAAATATTGAAGCGGGCATAGAAATGCCAAAATCGGAATGTGGAATGCGGAGTTTTTAAAAATTGAAATTCCGCATTCCGCATACTATAAATGGGGTTCATTATGCCTTATACGTTATGGTTTGACAAGGCTGGGAAGGAGGCCATTGGACTTGTTGGAGGGAAAAATGCCAGCCTCGGTGAGTTGATCAGGGCCGATATTCCAGTTCCACCCGGCTTTTCTGTTACCACGGAAACCTATCTTGAGTTTTTGAGTGGAGGTGGGATGAAGGAAAAGATTGAGGAGATCCTTTCGCGAATTGACCTTCAGGATGTCGCCTCTTTGGAGAATGCGAGCAAGGTCATTCGGCAGCTTATGACTGAAGCCTCATTGCTCAAGAGAATAGAGGAAGAGATAAGTTTCAATTATCAAACTCTGGCTCAGGTATTCGATGTCCCCAACCTCCCTGTTGCCGTGCGCTCAAGCGCCACGGCTGAAGATCTGCCGGGAGCAAGTTTTGCAGGACAGCAGGATACGTATCTCTGGGTACAAGGAAACGATCAGGTTCTGGAAAAAGTTAAATTATGCATGTCGAGCCTTTTCACGCCTCGAGCGATTTCCTACCGGATGAAGATGGGGTTCCCTCATGAAAAGGTGTTGATCAGCGTCGGTGTCCAGAAGATCGTGGATGCCAGGGCCGCTGGCGTGATGTTCACCCTGAATCCCACCAATGGAGATCCATCGAAAGTGGTCATTGAAGGGAATTGGGGACTGGGAGAGACCGTCGTTTCAGGGATTTGTAATCCGGATAAATATGTTGTGGATAAGGTAACCAAGGAGATAGAAAGAATGGTCTCCCTGAAAGAATGTGAATGCATCTATGACCCTATTCGAGGGGGAGTGATGCATGTGGATACTCCTCCGGAGCGGCGGGAACTCCCCTGCGTTGAAGATCAAGAAATTCTCGAACTGGCGAGATATGCAAAGAGAGTGGAAGAATATTATGGCTGCCCCCAGGACATCGAATGGGCTATCGATAAACAAAAGCCCTTTCCTCTGAATATTTTTATGGTCCAGAGCCGACCCGAAACGATATGGAGCCAGCAGAAAAAGGAACCGGTCCTCGGAAAGAAAAGCGCTTATGAACTTCTGATGGAGAAGGCTTTGTCGCGTGTAAAGGTCGGACCCTGAAGCACTGTATCGGGAAGCCCAACTCATCCAGATCAGTTCCAAAGAGGATTATTAGAAATAATCAGTTGACAGTGCGTGGAAGAGAAAGAAATCAATTTTTAAAATGTGGGGGAGATTAAATCTTCTCGCAAAAGAAGGAGGTAACATTTATGGGAAATGAAAAACCACCAGAAAAAATCGGTATCGGCCCCGCCGGAAGATTAGGAGGACTCATTCAATTCATCGTTTTTGCTGTCGTCGGGATCATCATATTCGTATACTGCATCTCTCCAGCATCTATTGTTCTAAAGATCGTTCCTGCCGTACTCTTCATGCTCATCGCCCTCGGCCATTTGGTACTTTTGGGCGATAATTGGCCGTGGGCACCGCCAGCGGGAAATTGGACGCCTGCCAAATCTCGTCTCATTCCAGGAATCGGGATGATGGTGCTTTGGGCCATCTTTACTTTTGGGATGATTCTTTTTGTGAAATTCATCTATCCCAAATGGGTTGTAGGTCCACTTTATCTTTGGTTTGGAGTCATTGGATTCTGGGCTACCCTCCTTTATGGAGTGAACTGGGGAGGATGGCCTTTTAAGGGGAAAGTTCATCCCTGGGGAATGATGGCAATCAGTTTCATTATTGTAATGGTCGTTTCCATCCTCATCTGGAATTTCTTAACCAATCTTGATGGAACACCTCTTGCGGATACCCCGATGAACCATAAGGGTCCCCTAAATGTGAATTGGCTGACAGGATACCTTGTCTGGGCCATTGCATGGTTCTTCGTTTTTAGCCCTGTCTTTACAACCCAGGGATGGCCCTTTGGTAAGTGGGGCCAGCCCGGAGCAGCCATTGGTCAAACGATTCTTGCACACATCTTAGCTTACATTTTCTGGAGTGGAAGTTTGGCCTTGGGTATTAGCCCTACCTTCTCATTTGCCGCGGTGGGTTCTTCCCTTATCTTCTGGTCTCTGGTCCATTCCTGGCATCTCCAGTTCTGGGGGGTGACGAAATATACTCGCTTTAAAAGGGCCATTTCTGCGTTTATTCTCCAGTGCATTTTAATTGTCATCTGGGTCATCATCTTAACGCTGATCCTTGGCCCTAAAGGAAATGCCATAGCGGCTGCGAAACTTCCCGCCGATGTGAATTTCCTTATCATTTATCTCAATCTATGTATCCTCGGTCCTGCCTTCATCTCGCACAACGCTTTCTGGTTGAGATGGCCGTTGACACTGCCTACACCGCCTGGAACACCGCCCCCTAATCAAGCTGCCTAAAAATAATGAGCCCTGGGAGGACCCTCCCAGGGCTTTACCTCTTCCCAGATGGTATGAATTGGATCAAGGCCGATGGTGTCGTATTATATTATCTAAAACTTCCACGGCTCTTCGTGCAAAGGCAGGATCGCTAATATGGACATCAATTTCTTCAATAGGGATGTTGTGGCTGATGATCTTTTTCAATTCTTCCACAAAAACCTGGTCCGTTTTCGGATCAAAAAGCTCCATTCCAGCTTTGTCAGCTTCAGACCAACCTTTCTTAGGGATCAGGACATAGGTGGGTCCCTTTGATCTGTTCAATTTTTCTCCAATGATGTGAGCAAATTTTATCATCTCATCAGGTCCCATACGGACACAGAATCGGATATCATGGGAATGTATCTTTCTCCCTTTAAGCTGGTTTGGCATGGGATAAGAAGGACTGAATACGGCATTATCAAGGCCCCCTGGAGCAACCACAAGAGGGATCCCGAATTGACCCGCCGTTTCCAACCGCATGGGGCCAATCCCTTTGCAATACCCTCCAAACATTTCGTCGGCTATCTCATGAAGAGTAAAATCAATGACGCCAGCAACTAATCCTTGGGCAATGAATTCCTCCAAAGCCATTCCGCCGACTCCATTGGCGTGAAAAGCAATCATTTCATATCCTCTTTCTCGGAGGAGAGGTTCCGCCTGCGTTGCACAAACTGAATTAATACCATAGGCTGTCACAGCAACCATAGGGTTTTCTCTTTTTATTACGCCTCCTTTTTTTATCATTCCGCATACAGCGTAAGTGGCTTGTCCCAGCATTAGCCGCATAAATTCATTGAACCCCAAAATATCAGCTACCGAATGGAACATGACAATATCCTTTGTTCCGATATATTCCCTGATATCCCTGGAGGCCACTGTGGAAAGTACCACCTTGGGCAAGCCGAAAGGAAGGGAACGCATGATATGGGTTGCGATCGCTGTTCCTGTTCCACCTCCCATACCAAATATCCCGTGGAGTTTGCCTTTTTCGAACAGATCTTTCGCCAAGATAGCCCCGCCTTCCTGGACGGCTTTAACGAAGAGAGAACGATTTTTTTCTTTGATTAAATGTTCCCAATGATACCCGGCAGCCTCCACCACCTCGATTCGAGGGATATCCGGATGCGTGAGAGGGTCTCCCAAAGTTCCGATATCCATCAGGATAGGATGTATACCGAGTTTTTGTGCGCAATCCTTTACATAAGCTGCTTCGTTTCCCTTTGTATCCAAAGTGGCAATAATGAGCAGTTGTTTTTTCATTTTTATCTTTTTCCAGTATTTCCCAAACTAAAGGACGTACCATTAATTTATCAGGACTTGTGCATTTTTTCAATTTTTTCTATTGAAATTTTCCCAGATGAAAGATATTCTTTTTATGTAAAGGAGGGACGAAGATGTCACAGATTATCGTTGCACAGAATGGCCACGGGATTGTTTTAGCGAGTGAGAATCGGGCGATCCAACTGGATGAAAAAGGGAATGAGGTTTCACTAAAAATGAATCGTCTCCTCCCGCTCACTTCTCATTGTGCTCTTTTGACTGCGGGGGCACCCGAAGGGACTGAAATGGGAAATGCGTTGAAGAATTTTCTCCTGGAAGAGAAACTAAACGATGTGCAGGAACTTTATGGAGCTGCCATTGCTTTTCTCTCGACAGAATATGAACGATTTATGAGAAAGAAGTGCGAATTGTTGCCCATCGATCCGATCCATCAAGTTTCTTTTATTCTGGCTGGAAAGACGGAAAAAGATCAATCGATGCCGTTTCGCCTCTACTTCCTCTGGACAAAAAAGAAACTTCCCCAGCTCGATGGGGATGAAATTTCGCACACCTTTTCCGTGCCGAGGAGAATGGGTCTGGAGTTTCGATTAAATAAGATGTGTAAAGAGAATGCCTCGTTGAAGGATATTTTGAAGAGTGTGAGAGAAGGAATGGAGCAATTAAAAGGTAAGGGAGAAGTGAGTGGTCCGTTCTCTTTTGCCACGATTACCCAAGAGGGGTTTCAATCTCTCAATCCCTGAAGAAAACTCCTCACGTTTCTCCCCAGAACCGAGTGGTTATAGCCCCCTTCGAGGACGCCAAATCGCCTTCCTTGGCAGCGCTTGAGAGAGGCCTCTTTGGCCCACTTTCCAATGGTGAAGTAGTCTTCGGTCTTGAGAAGACCTCCCCAATCCTCTTCGTGTCGATCAAATCCTGCGGAGATAGTGATGATGTCATAGGGTTTTACAGTCTGAAGACATCGTTTGACCTCTTCCAAGAATCCCTCCCGACGTGTCCCTTCAGGATGGAAGTAGCTCACTGAGGTGGAACCGCTAAAGGTATTGGACGTGCCGTCGCCATAATGAAGATCGAAATCGAGGATGAGGGCGCTTTTGATCTTCCCCTCGCTGAGGAGTTTCTTAATGGCAATAGCAATATTATTGAAGTAACAGAACCCCCAGCAGGAATGGGGGCTAGCATGGTGTCCCGGAGGTCGGATCAAACCGAAAGCAGGTTGGCCTTCAAAAGCCATTTCTGCTGCCAGAATAGCCCCTCCGGCAGCAAGGATCCCCACTTCATAAACTTGAGGCTCACCTTTGACGGATTGGATATGATTCTTTCCATGAACTCTCCCCAAATCCCTCTCTGAAGCTGGCCCCAGTTCAATGAATTCAAATTCCTTCTCCAGCGCCTTCACCATGGGCTCCATCCTCCCCGCAGCCGCCGCCGGATCGGAGGTGTAGACTTCATAGAATCTTGGGTGAAAGATTACCTTCATGGCAAGTTTCCTTTCTTGAAAAAATACAACTATTCTATATTAGCACATCCGGGATCATCGGTATATTTGAATAATGGTCGTGGAGTGATCACCGACTTGCACGGGACAGAACCAGCTCAGTTGTGCATGGGTTGACGGGATACCGGAACACGAAGGGGCTGAGAGAGGTTAGGGTCTCATCAATCCTACCTGGTCTTGGAGCAAGTACCAGTAGAAAGCCGAGATGACGATAGCGTGGTCGATCCTTCCTTTGCGGATCAACTCTGGGATATCCGTAAGAGGGATAAGCACCACCTCGATGTCTTCCGTTTGGTCTGGCATGGAATCTCTGACTTTCATGACGTTTCGGGCTACGAAAGTGTAGCAGCGGTTGTTGAAAACTGCCGGGTTGGGATTGGCCACACCGATTTCCACAACCTCCTCTGTCTGGTAGCCGGTTTCCTCCAATAATTCACGAGCAGCCGCTCCTTCTGGAGTGTCTCCGGGGTCGACCAGCCCTCCCGGGATTTCGAGAGTTACTTCTCCGGAGCCGTGCCGGTATTGCCTGACCATGACCACTCGACGATCGGCGGTAAGGGGGATGATGTTGACCCAGTCCTGCGTTTCGATAACGTAGAAATCATGTTCAATGCCCGTTCGAGGAGAAACGGTAGTATCCGCCCTTATGGAGAAGACACGGAAAGATCCTTCGGATCGAGATCGAATGCGCGGCCACGGTTTGATCATTGCTCTACTCCTTCTTCAAAGCCAGTTTTCTTGAACTGGGACTGAATAATTTTTCGAGAGAGATTCTTATCTGAGGCCGCAAGGGGAGACCACGTCAGAGCTTTTGGGTTTCCGACATCGCCGCCGGACGACAGTAAACAAAAAAAGACCCCGGTGAAAAACCCAGGGTCTTTTTTCTCTTTTTAGCTTAACGAAATTCTGTTTAGCTCACCACGACAACGTTGGTTGCCTGTGGGCCTTTCGGACCCTCGGAAACCTCGAACTCTACCTCATCGCCTTCATACAGAGACTTGAACCCATCTCTCTTGATGGCAGAGAAGTGTACGAAGACATCATTTCCGTCGTCTCTGGAAATGAACCCATAGCCCTTCTTCTCGTTAAACCATTTCACACGACCTTTGGCCACTACAACTCACCTCCTTTCTTCTTTTAAACTTAAGTAAGTTGTAATAGCCTTTGGTCCTTAAAAAAAATCGCAAAAGTCTTAAGAAGCACTTTTGCGACCTTTTGTGATCCAAACAAATACTTCTTACAACCTACGGTCCTATCATTGCATTTTCATTCTAAGATGTCAAGGGTTTTTTTCTCCTGTGTTTTTTTACTCCAGAGATCATGATGATATCCCCGGAAATGGTCATATCGATGTCTTCTTTCTTTATCCCTGGCATTTCTACCAGGGATCAGCACGTGGTCTTCTTCATCGATAATGTCCACAGGGAAAGTAATTTCTTTCTCTCCCGGCAATTGTGGCTTTTACCATAATAAAGAAGGGAGTGGACAGCATGTCTCCCTTAAGAATTCACTGGAGAAGAACTTTCCCAGCTCCTCGAAAGGAGAAAAGGACCCCAAAGGCTCAACCTTCAAAAGCTCCTTCGACTTTTTCTCTGCCATACGGCACCTCCTTGACTATTTAGCGGTTTCGGAAGCCCATACGCCATACACGACTCTTTACTCAAAAGGAGTCTCCCTTTGCCTTCATAACCCCCGATCAATCGTTTTTCTCAGCCAATCAGTGAAGTTGAAAAATGCCATTCCCCCGATGACAACGATAATCAAAATGATATAGAAGGTTCTTACCCATCCGATTACCTTGTCCCCAAAATTCTTTCCTCCGGTTGGAGCGAAGGTATGGATCGCCACCTCGGCAAAATTCTTCGAAGCCCCCGGATGACACTGCTCGCAGGTCTTCTGTAAGTTATTTTTGCTAACCGTCGATCTTGGATCCGAAGGAGGAAGAATATCATGAACACCATGACAACTGGCACAGTCGGCCACATAGGGGTCTCCGCCCCGATAATTGAGTCCGTGAAAACTATTCAAATACGATTTCACCGATGCCGTACTGAACCCATATTCTCTTGCGATTCGTAGCGAGGCATGGCACTGAGGGCAAGTCGTCAGAGCAATCCTTCTCTCATTTACCGGAGAGTTAGGATCGATTACTGCTTTGATCCCATGGATGCCATGGCAGGTGGTGCAGGTGGGAACATCACTCCTTCCTCTTGCGGCGAGTACTCCATGAATGCTTTCTGCGTATTGTTTGTAAATCTGGGGGTGGCATATCCCACAGGTCTGAGGAATATTTGTCCTGAAGATGGAGGATTTTGGATCGATGAGCGACCTCAGGTTGTGACTGCCATGACAACTCGTGCATGTTACCTCCGCCGACTCTCTATGAATACTTCCTTTAAAGAGCTCCTCAGGGGTGGGACCGGGCCCCATTGCATGTTCCCTGACAAATTTGACATTCGCATGACACCGATTACACGTCTTTTCAATGTTGGGAAAATAGGTCATCGATTTCGGATTGGTGCTCGGGAAAACATTATGTTTTCCGTGGCAATCATAACAACCAGCCGCTCTCTTCATTCCCTTCATCGTCACCTTGGCGTGGACGCTCTGCTCATACTCCTTCTCCGATTCAGGATGACAAACGCCACAGTTGACTCCCTGGTCTGCGAGCCTCGTTCCTCCTGCTGCGTGGGTATCATCTTTAATCTGGGTGTGACAGTCTGAGCAATCGAGCTTCGCATGGACAGAACTTTTAAACTCCGTTTTGGAAACAAAAAGAGAGACACTTTTCCCATGGACGTCTTTCATTGTCAGCGTTTGATCCTGATGACAACCCAGACAAAAAGAATTGTCGCACCAAGCGACTCCTACCGTTAACCCCGGGAAAAGAAGGAAGGAAACTATCCATAAGAGGATTTTCCCCATCTTCATCCCGTTAGAAATGGTGCCCCATTGCTTCTGCAGCGGGGATAGGTCCCAAAATAATTCCGGGGGGGGGTGATGCTCCGCTGGAGTTTCTAACGGGGTTCACACGGATCACCTCCTTATACCCTTTTATTCTCCGCCCTTAACACAGATTCCCGGAATAACTCATAACATTTATTCTAACTATTGAATCCATCAGAAGGACGATCCTTTGCTTCTTCTGCCTAAGAGTCCCGGCTGTCTCAGGTTAAAAATCCGATACGCCGCCAATTTAATTCGATCGTTCACCAAAAACCAGGCAAAGGCATAACCCCACACCGCCAGCCCCCAGCCCCAACCGATGGGTGTCATTAGAATTCCATACACCGCAAAAACTGTGGCAACCAGTTGCGTGCCAATCACCGCCGTCAGCAGAATCCGCGCGGGACGTATAGACCAGAAAGGGCCCCGGGTGCGGGTGATGAAAATCGTCAGATGCCCCGCCACGGAGAGCTTCAGGTACATCAATGTCTGGATGACTTCACGGTTGAGGTGAAACACACGCTCACCGAGATAGAAAAGCCCGAACGACGCAACCACACCGGCCATGCCCAGCACCGTCGCGATCCCCAACACAACCCGCATGTTCCAGCCCTCCGGCTTATTCGAGTAGTGCACCTTGTCATATGCGATGGACAGGATCGCACCGTCGTTGAGCAACGCCAGTAGCACAATCATCACCGCCGTTACCGGGTAAAAGTTAAACACCAAAATCGACAGTGTCATGAACAAAAGCACGCGAATCGTCTCGGCGATGCGGTAGGTCGCGTAGCTGTTCATTCGCTGGAAGATTTTTCGACTTTCCTTAATGGCATCGATGATGACGGAGAGCCCGGGTGTCAACAGGACAATGTCAGCCGCGGATCGGGCTGCATCGGTGGCGCCGGAGACAGCGATTCCCGCATCGGCTTTTTTCAACGCGGGCGCATCATTGACGCCGTCCCCCGTCATCCCAACAATATGCCCCTTTTGTTGAAGAACCTCGACGATATGATATTTATGTTCGGGAAAAACCTGGGCAAATCCATCCGCTTGCTCAATGGTGTTATGTAGTTGACCGGACTCATGATGCTTGGTATCCGCAAAGAGTCCGGCATCAAGAATATTTTGTCCCAAACCTAACTCACGGGCGGTTTCTTTGGCAATGGCTATCTGATCTCCGGTAACCATCTTCACGTTCACTCCCATCCCCGCAGCGGTCTCGATCGTTGCCCTCGAGTCTTCACGGGGAGGGTCATAGAGGGGGAGGACCCCCAGAAACTGCCATTGTTCTTGCTCATCGGTGCGCGCCACACCGAGAGAACGGAAGCCGCGTGCCGCGAATTCATTGACGGCTTTCTCAACGGCAGCCTTTACCTGTGTCGCATTGGCCGCCAACTCCAATATCACCTGGGGCGCGCCTTTCGTCACCTTAAATGCTTTCCCATCTGTGGTCTTAATAGTGGCCTCCGTGCGCTTATGCACCGGATCAAACGGCTGAAAGTGGACGATCTCATAACTCTTGAGTTCCTGATCGTTCTTGATGCCGCTCAGCACGGCCAGATCGATGGTGTCTTGGTTTTCCGCGCGCGACGCCAGCGCGGCGTTCAGAATCACCTGGCCGGGGTTAACTCCTTCGACACTGAATGGGGACCCCAAGGTCAACTTATTCTGCGTTAAGGTGCCTGTTTTATCCGAACAAAGCACATCCATTCCCGCCAACTCTTCGATGGCTACCAGCCGGCTGACAATTGCCTGTTTTGCCGCCAGGAGCCGGGCTCCCACAGCCATTGTTACTGAAAGCACAGTAGGCATTGCCACGGGAATTGCGGCCACCGTCAGCACCAACGCAAACTGTAGCGTTGTGACCATCTTGTCGCCGCGGAACAGCGCAACGGTCAGAATCAGAATGACCAGCGCCACCGCCAGAACGATCAGGTAGTCACCGATCTTCAGCACGGCGCGCTGGAAGTGGCTGACCGTGTGAGCCTCCTGCACCAGTTCTGCCGTCTTGCCGAAGTACGTGTTTTGACCCGTACCATAAATCAGTGCCTCAATTTCGCCTTGGCGGATAATCGATCCCGAGTAAACTGTCTCGCTGGTTTTGCGTGTGACGGGCAACGATTCACCTGTTAAGGTGGATTGGTCCACTTCCACCGGATCACCTTCCAACAAGCACGCATCCGCCGGCACGATGTCGCCGAGACGCACGCGAATAACGTCGCCGGGCACCAGTTCACGCGCCGCCACCGTGGTCCATTTCCCATCGCGTCGGACGCGGGCACGGATTGCCAGCTTGGCCTTCAGCGCGGCGATAGCGTTGCCAGCTTGATATTCCTCCCAGAAACCAACAGCAGCGTTGGCCACCAGCAGCACGAGGATAATGAAGAAATCCGGCCAGTGCCGGACCAGCGCCGAGAGAATGATAGCCACTTCAATCATCCAAGGAATCGGTCCCCAAAAATAGGTGAGGAATTTCAGGAACGGGTTGGTTTTCTTTTCTTCAATCTCGTTGAGCCCATATTGGGTCAACCGTTGCTGCGCCTCGGCTTGACTGAGGCCGTCTGGCGACGACCCCAATTTTTTCTGCAATTCCGGCAAGGAGAAGGATTTCAGATCTTCCTTCGCATTGGGCTTCGATCCGGGAGCCTTGGACTGGTCGGCATTGGGTTCCATAATGGATATTCTCCTTTCTTTGCTATGCCGCAGATTTCGTGAGTTGCGGGATACTTGTTGTCATGCTCATGTCCTTTTCATCGCGGCATTGTATTCGCCACGGCGCGCAGCCCGGTTGCAACTCCCGATAGGCGCGCCGGACCTCCTCGGTCTGGGGAATCCCCAACCTGGCAAATCGTTTGTTGCAGGTTGGATTACCTTTATCCATCGCCAGCAGGCCCTTGTCGCCAGCGACCAGCGCCCTCGCGGTGTCTATAAGCTTTTGAGCATTCATTTGTGAGGATTCTTTGGTTGTGAAGGTCTGCCGCTTCCGACGGTGCCTGAATGCGGCTGCTGCGGTTGACTGCGAGGCCGCCACGCCAAGTTATCACTCATCACATAGATAATTATAACGGCTAACATCAGAAACATGGCGCCCCAGAAACGCCAATCACGATGCGCACGTTTCCAGTAAAGACGATGGCCATGAGGAACGCTGTCGCTATCCGGCCCTCCGTGCTGGCGGTGATTGTGTTTTATCTCATTCATTGTTTCCCTCGCCCCCGGAGATGGGAAGCTCGATATCCTGGCGGCCAAGAAGCCCCTGCTCCACCAACCGATCGGGACTCACCAGGAGCGGATTACCCCCAAAAGCAGACAGTAACTGGTAAGGCGAATTTTCTTCCCCTGCTGAGCCGATGGGAAGCATCTGCCACCAACGCTGTCCACCCTTCACCATGAAATCCGCAAAGGCAGTTGCCGCGGGCCCCAGATCGCCGATGGGATAGGGGTTGGAAAGCGAGATTGGATGGAGAAGTATCCCGGAGGCTCGTTGATTCATACGGAACCCCCTCCCAAGGCAGATTCCTGCTTCCGTGCCAGAAGTATCGCGCTGGAGCGGGCTTCTACGCGATAGGTCGTTGAATTGTCCAAGAGCGTTTCTTCCCCTGCCACAGACAAGTCTTGCGGTGCCGAGCGGGACGTGTCTACCGCGAGACGCCAGCGGTACCCTGGCGGCAGCGGCGGCAAACCAAAGTCGGTCTCCTCCGTACCAGCGTTGAACATCAGGTAAAGCCTATCTTGTCCGTTTTCATGGATTAGGCAGGCGAGTTTTTTACACTTTGGGTCAGCCCAGTTGGGTAATCCCCCTTGCGAGCCAAACCAATGGATCTCGGCGTCCGTGTAGAATTGCTCCTTACTCAGAATCGGATGGGCACGACGAAAGGCGATCATGCCACGGGTGAAGCGGAAAATTTCCCTATGCTGTTCCAGACAGCTCCAGTCATGCCAGCTCGTTTCGTTGTCCTGGCAGTAGGCGTTGTTGTTGCCGCCTTGCGTGCGGCGAGATTCGTCCCCACCGAGCAGCATCGGCACCCCGCGCGAGATTAACAGAGTCAGCAGGAAGTTCTTGATTTGGCTTTTCCGCAAGGCCTCGATCCCAGCATCCGTTGTCTCGCCTTCAGCGCCGTAGTTCTCGCTGAAGTTGTAGTTTGTCCCGTCATGGTTGTTTTCTCCGTTTGCTTCATTGTGCTTGTAGCGATAGCTCACCAGGTCGTTCAGAGTGAAGCCGTCGTGGCAGGTGACGAAATTGATGCTGCTCTCGGGGCCTTTGCCGGACTTGGTATAGATGTCGGCACTGCCGCAGATGCGGCTGGCAAACAAACCGAGCATCCCATCATCGCCGCGCCAGAAACGCCGGATATCATCTCGGTACCGGCCGTTCCACTCCGCCCAGCGCCGCTCTGAAAAACTACCCACCTCGTACGCACCGGCGGCGTCCCACGCCTCGGCGACGATCTTGACATCTCGCAAGATAGGGTCCTCGGCGATCCGTTCGAGAAGCGGGGGATTGGGCAGCAAGTTGCCGGAACGGCCCCGACCGAGCACCGCGGCCAGGTCGAAACGAAACCCATCGACATGCATCTCCACCACCCAGTAGCGCAACGCGGTCAAGATGTGATCCCGCACCACGGGATGGTTGGCATTGATGGTGTTGCCGGTGCCCGTGTAGTCCCTGTAAGAACGTTTATCGTCCGCCAGCATGTAGAAGATCGTGTTATCAATCCCGCGGAAACAGAGTGTAGGCCCCTGTTCGTTTCCCTCGGCCGTGTGATTGAAGACCATGTCCAGGATCACCTCGATGTCCGCCACATGGAAGGCCTGTACCATTTCCTTGAATTCCAGCTTCTGCTGACCCACGCCTCCCGAACTGCTATAGGAAGCTTTAGGCGCAAAGAAGGCCACGGGATCGTAACCCCAGTAATTCCCGAGTGGCTGGCCTGTTTGCGGATTCATGCCTGTTACCTGGTGTTCATTGAATTCCTGCACGGGCATCAGTTCCGCGGCCGTCACCCCCAGTTCTTTGAAATAGGGGATCTTTTCCATTAGACCTCGGTACGTGCCGGGATGCTCCACACCGGAGCTGGGATGGATGGTGAAGCCACGCACGTGTGTTTCATAAATGACCGTCTTCGACCAGGGATGCCTGGGCGGACGGTCCTCATGCCAGTGAAAATGCTCCTGCGTGAATACGCATTTCGGCATGGCGCCGGCATTATCGACCATCGAACACACCGAGTCTCCGTCGAGCACAGACGGATCGTATCCCCGAGCCGGGCTGAACTCCCAGGTGGGCAACCGCGAGATCGCCGTGGCGAAGGGATCTATGAGAAGCTTGTTGAAATTGAAACGATGGCCTTCCTTGGGTTGATACGGGCCGTCCACGCGATAGGCATACAGCTGGCCAGGTCGAATCCCCTCAATCCAGACGTGCCATACGTCACCAGTGCGGTTGCGTGCGGGATCCAGATCAATCACCCTGGCGGCCGTGGCATCTTCGGGATGATCAAACAACTCCAGCCGAACGCGGCTGGCGTGTCGGCTGAAGAACGCAAAGTTCAGTCCTTCGCCAAGTACATAGGCTCCCAGAGGCAATGGCACACCAACTCGAACATCAGTCCGCTCAGATACCTCTGCCATATAATCATGCAGAGGGCGTTCGGACGTAGTCAGAACTGTGGTCGCGTCCACCTTTTCTGCGGGCTGGCCTGACACGGACAGCATCCGGCCTGCTGGCTGTCGCATTCTTTTCGGGCTTTTTGACTCTTTCATAAGTTGTCTTCTGTCGTCCTTCTCCCGTTCGAGGTTGATTCACCGCTGCCAGAGAATGGGATGGGCTTCCAGGGGAACCGCAACGCCGGAGCGGTGCGGTATCACTCTCGCCGTATAGTCCGTAGCAGACCGTGCCGCCGGCACTTCTGCGGTATAGACGTAACCGTTTGCGCCCACCAGTTGCTGACCGTGTATCATCTCCTGCCGCACCGGCTCACCACCATTCACTCCGTCGGCGTAAAGTTCTACCCGTACAGCATTCGGGTCAAGACCGCTGAGATAAACCTGAACCTCGAATACGTGATTCCCCCCGTCAGTCGCTACCTTCACTTCGCCGAAACACAGAGTTGACCAGTGCTGTTCCATAGCACGCTGCCAATTCACCAACTGTACGCCCATTGCGCCCTTAGAGGCAGCACGCTGGCGGTAGGCCGCAGCCGCAGGGATGTAGTGTTGTTCGGTGTATTCGCGCACCGTGCGGTTCGCGGAAAACTGTGGTGTCAACTGCGCCATGCTTTCACGCATACGCGCCACCCAGGCAGTGGGGATTCCCTTCTTGTCGCGGGTATAAAACTCGGGGATCACCTCGCGTTCGAGCAAGTCGTAGAGCGCCGCGGCTTCGGCGGCGTCCCAGGCCGGATCATCGCCATGTTCCTGGCCGTCCCCCAGCGCCCACCCCAATTCAGGCGTATAGGCTTCCGCCCACCATCCGTCTAACTCCGACAGATTGATGCCTCC
>Ga0326728_10005401_pt1 | contig 35942 bp, 24 predicted proteins | sample MB3enrmetagenome_FD_207602 | JGI IMG/M metagenome (GOLD analysis project Ga0326728, IMG submission 207602) | Lab enriched peat soil microbial communities from McLean, Ithaca, NY, United States - MB31MN | ecosystem: Environmental > Terrestrial > Soil > Wetlands > Peat | place: USA: New York...
ATCGACACCGTAGACGCTAAATTTTGTATTTACAATCTACGATCAATTTCCCAAGCTGGACGTCGCGGGTTCGATTCCCGTCTCCCGCTCCATCTTTTCAATCACTTAGCCGAAATTGCCTTACCCATATTTTCCCCCATTGGAGTACACCCACATCCTATCCATATTCGTGATGCAAACCACCCAGGGTCGGCTAGCCCACAGTGAGCCAGCCGTGGGATGCTGACGGCATGCGAGATTCGTTAGCCCGCATTCCTCACCACGGCAAACGAACCGAAGTTTGGAGTGCGGCGACTCGTCGCGGCGCGTCACCCAGCGCACTGCCTGGGGTGAAGATTTGATTGGAGATTCCCGCGATGCTAACGTAACGAAACCGGGAGAAGGGCTCGTGAGGGGGGAAGAACGCTTCGCCAACATCGAAGAAGCGTTGCTGGTCGAGGAATCTACTCTTTAACCGCCCAGTGCAGGCCGATTCCGCCAAAAAAGTAGGCGCGGGCGTCGACTGGCCGATATCCCGTCCGCCGCAACAGTGCCGAGAACTCCTCCATCGAGAGGAAACCCCGGAGCGAGTGAGGGATGTAAGTGTAGAGGCGGGGACGTCCGTGCAACAGCAGGCCCCAGAAGCCGCCCTGGATATACAACCACCCGAGATAAACCTTGCGCAGGAAGCGCTGGGCGGGCAGAAAGAAATCCAGACTCACCAGCAGCCCGCCCGGCCGCGTCACGCGGTGAATCTCCCGGAGCGCCGCATCGAGGTCGGGAAAGTTGCGCAGGCCGTACCCCACAAAAACCCCATCGAAGATTCCGTCGACGAAGGGCAGCGCGCCTGCGTCACCACAGACGACCTCCCCTTGGCCGTGCCGGCGAGCCTCGCGCAGCATCGCGTCGGTCAGATCCGCGGCGACGACGTGCGCGCCGGGCAGGGAGCGCCGTAGCAATTGGGAAAAATCACCGGTGCCGCAGGCCAGGTCCAACACCACCGCGCCCTTGGGGAGAGACGCTTTCTGGACGCCCAGACGCTTCCAGCCTCGGTCCATGCCGAATGAAAAAACGTTCGTAACAAAGTCATAACGCGGCGCTATAGCGCCGAACATGCGGCGCATCAGACGCCCGTCCTGTTTTTCGGCGGGAGGTTCCATGGGCGGCCTGGAATTTTATCACTACTGCCGCCGGAAGGGCGGCGGGTAGCGACTGATATTGAGGTGCCACGGGCGTCCCGCCCCTGAACGGGCACGGCCAAGATGGCCGTGGCACATCAAAATGAGTCATTACCGGCGGCGGGTCGGAATAGCATCCCGCTCTGGCTTGTGATACCATTTTTCCTGTAATCTTGTTAACCTTGTGCAACCCCGCTCCGCAGTGTCATCCGGGTTGCTAATGCGCAAGTTGAAAGGAACGTTTTTTATGTCAGGCCATTCTAAATGGGCGACGATCAAGCACAAGAAGGGCGCAGCGGACGCGCGCCGGGGAAAAATTTTCACCAAGCTCATCAAGGAAATCACCGTAGCGGCGCGTATCGGGGGCGGCGACGTGGATGCCAATCCCCGCTTGCGGACGGCGGTCAATGCGGCCAAGGCTGAAAACATGCCCGCCGATAACATCAAGCGAGCCATGCAGAAGGGCACCGGCGAATTGCCCGGCACGACTTACGAAGAGTGCGTGTATGAGGCCTACGGACCGGGCGGCGTGGCCATGATGGTGGAAGTTACAACCGACAATAAAAACCGCACCACGTCGGAAATCCGCCATATTTTCGCCAAGCACGGCGGGACGTTCGGGGCGTCAGTGGCGTGGATCTTTCACAAGAAGGGTTACGTGGTCGTGGAGAAGGGCAAGGCGGACGAGGAGAAGTTGCTGGAGCTCGTGACCGACGCCGGCGCCGACGACATGAACGACGACGGCAGCAACTGGGAAATCCTCTCCACTCCGGAAAACTTCCACAACGTCGTGGAGCGCTTGAAGGCGGCGCAGATCACTACGGCGGCAGCGGAAGTCTCCATGGTGCCGCAGAACTATGTGAAGCTTAGCGGCAAGCAAGCTGACCAGATGCTGCGGCTGATGGATGAACTGGAAGACCACGAGGACGTTTCGCACGTCTACGCCAACTTCGACATCGAAGAAACGGAACTGCACGCCCTGACGCAGACGAAGTAACGGCGGCGCTCGATCCCTGGTCCTCACCTTACGGGTGAGAAATGTGGGCTAGGCCGGACTTCTTACCACGGGTCCGGAAGGGCGGGGCTATACAGGCTGCGGGAAAATGCCCCGGCGTGGACCATCCCGGTGCAGGGGATTCAAAAGGAGTAACCACCCCGGCGCTCGGCGCGCCACCCCTCCTGAATCAGGAGGGGAGTTGGCCAAAGAACTCCCCTCCTCAGATGAGGAGGGGTGGCGCGCTGAGCGCCGGGGTGGTGCTGACAAGGGGAAGAAAGGCGGGTGCCGAGAGTGACAGCACCAATGCGTTTTTCCACGGCCTGTTTGGCCCCGCCGTTACAAGGTCCCCTTGCGGGGAAGCAGGAGAATGACGAGAGGAGGTAACTTCAAGATCGTCTTCAAGTCTATCCTGCCTCGGCAATCCCTTTTTTTTCTGATGGGTGGAATCCTGGCGCTGGGGATGGGCACTCGCTCGCTCGCCGGTCCCCTGCCCCGGCTCACCTATACCAAAGTCCTGAAGGGCAGTTTCCCCGAATATATGAGCGTGTCCGTGGATGCGGACGGCAAGGGCACCTACGATGGCCGCAAGCTGGATGACCCGCCGAACCCCTGTCCGCTGCAGATCTCTCGGGCCACGACCGAGCGCCTCTTCTCCCTGGCGGAAGCGTTAGGCTACTTTCGCTCTCTGCAATTGGAGAGCCGCCACAAAGTGGCCGACATGGGCCTTAAAACCCTGACCTACGAAGCCGGTGGACAGGTCAGCCGGGTGGTATATAACTACTCTGAGAACCGCACGGCGGAGGAGCTTTCCCAGCTCTTTGATAAGATCAGTATGGTCGAAGAGCACATTAAGCAACTTGATTTCGCCATGAAGTATGATCCCCTGAGCCTGGCCCAGGAGTTGCGCGAAATCCAGATTGAGATGAACGAAAAAGACCTCGCCGAAGCGGAGTTGCTGGCTCCAACCCTGGAAAAGATCGCGAGCAACCCTCGCCTTCTGCACTTGGCCCAATCCCGCGCCCAGGAGATCCTGAAACGCATCCAGGAGAGTAACTAAGACGGCGGTGACCCCTTATCAGCCTGTGGGCGCTATTGTCCTGAGTCGGAAGTTCGTTGATGAATTCAGCCCGCGGAGCGGGCGGTATCTTGTGGCCCACGGCGAGCCAGCCGTGGGATGTTGATGGCACACGAGATTTGTGAGCCCCGGTAGGGGCGACATCCGGGGTCGCCAGGCAAAAACATGGCGCGGGTGCCGTCGCGAACCTCAATGGAACTACGACCCGATGTCGCCCCTGACGGGGCTCAGGACTCCTTTTTTGCTACGTTCTTTCCCGCGGCTGGCTCGCCGTGGGCCACAATATGTCGCCACTACCGTGGCTCAGGCTTTGTCCCGTGCGCTTACCCTAGCGCCAATGCGGTCAAGCCTTGTCTCCCACCCGCCGCGTGCAACTTTCCGCCTATATCTTTCGTCTAGATGAGTGTAGGATAAGTGATGTGGCGTTAGGTAGTTAGTGGCGGGGAGGTGCCCCGTGAAAACCCATTTATTTCTTCTGACTATCGCGGCAGGGATGCTTGCCCTGCTCTCAAGCAACTGGGCTTGGGCGCAGAACTCCTCTCAGGCGCGCATTGTTCGCCTGAGTTTTGTGGAAGGCAACGTGACGATCGCCCGGCCCGACATATCAAGCTGGGCCCAGGCGCCGGTCAATACGCCGCTCGAGGAAGGATTCAGGCTCTCCACGGGTGAAAATGCTTTCGCGGAAGTGCAATTGGAGAATGGCGGCACGATCCGGCTGGGCCAGCTCGGGTTGTTGGACTTCCGGAAGTTGGCGCTGACCGCCGGCGGGGGCAAGGTCAATCACCTGCAACTCGAACAGGGTTACGCCACGTTCCACGCGCTTCTTGACAATGGCGAGGATTCTTACCAGGTAGAGACGCCCAACGGCACCCTGACTGCCGAGGGCAACGCGCTCTTCCGTGTCGATCTGGACCAGGGCCTGGCGCGGGTGGAAGTCTTCCAGGGCACGGTGTCCGTGGCCAGTAACCTGGGCGCCTGGACGCTCGATAAAAATTCCGTACTGGAACTGCGGCCCGATGTCAACAACCCGGGCATTATCACGCAGGGCATTACCGAGGACGATTGGGACCAGTGGGTGGAGGATCGCGAGAGCCAGCCGGAGATGGAGCAAACCGGTCCCCAGCCGAACAGCTACTCGGATAATACCGGGGGCACGCCTTACGGGTGGAACGACCTCCAGGAATACGGCAACTGGTCTTACCTGCCGGGTGAGGGTTACGGATGGATCCCCGGCGCGGTCGGGAGCGGTTGGGCGCCCTACTCTTCGGGGCAATGGACCTGGTACCCGGGATGGGGCTATACCTGGATTTCCGCGGAGCCCTGGGGTTGGTTGCCTTTCCATTACGGAGTGTGGGAGTTTGTGCCGGGAATGGGTTGGGTTTGGTTCCCTGGAAATCTTGGGACGTGGTCGCCGGCGCTGGTGGCGTGGTACTCGGGCGCGGGTTGGATCGGCTGGGCCCCGCTCGGAAGGCCCACCCACAAGCCCTGCATGGGCGGCAAAAATTGCGGCGGAGCGGCCATGAGCACCACGGCTTTCCGCAATGGCGGCGTGGTGAGTTCTAAAAATACGGTGGCCTTCAGCCCGGTCGCGGGAGAGAGAGTCAGCTCGCCAAATATTCAGCCCACCACGGCGGCGATGCTGACCGGGCAGGCTTTTGCGCAGCCCGCCGCCTATACCCACCTGCCGAGAGGAACGATGACGGGAACGGCCGGCGCGGCGATTTCGCCCAGGGCGACGGCGGCTTCTGGGATGCCCACCGCCGGCTTAGGTCCACCCGACCGCGGCATTGTCTATGACCCCAAGGCCAACAGTTACGTGAATAGCTCCCGGGCGAGGCCGGCGCCGGAACCGCCAGCCTCGCAACCGGAAGCGACCGCGACCGCCCCAGGAGGAAGGCCTGCACTAATTCAACCGGTGCCGGTCGGGGGCCGCACCCAGAGCAGCCTCCCGGCAGAGGGGCCAGGCCGGGCCGCGCCCAGTCCCGCTACGGGTTATGGCTATGCACGGGCGAGCGTGGCGCCCTCGGGCACTGCGAATACTCACCCTGCCGGCGTCGCATCTTCCGGCCCGAGCGTTGTTCACTCGGGAGGTGGATCGGAGGTTAGCCACGGCGGAGCAGGGTTCGCAGGAGCTCACTCCGGCGGCGGGGGTGTGGGAGGTGGTGCCCCGGGTGGTGGCCACCACTAGCTTGACATCGCATTGAGCCGGCACGTCCCACGGGGGCTCAGCCGGATCATGCTCACCAATCCCCGGGAGCGGGGACGCAGGATACGCTCGGCCGCCACCCACCGGGGAACGGCAACGACCTAAGGCGCGCTCGGCCTCCAGGATGAGGTGAGCGCGCCTTCGCATTTTCAAGGACATTTTGGCGGTCGAGCCGCAAAAGAAAATCAAGAGGCCAAGAGGGAAAATCCAAGACTGCGCAAGTTCTCGCTATTAACAGGTTGTAAGGGTTTGTAAACCATTTTCCGCCCTTGGGGCGTAACAGCGGGGAGGCTGATTCAGGAAACCACGATGCCGGCGTAGCCGACCACGGCGCTGCGGTCGCCACTGGTATCGGCGGAGGTGGCGTAGCAGGCCAGTTCGGCGCGGGTGGCGCCCAGGGCCTTGCTGGCCGTGAGCATCGCAATGGCCGGGCCGTAACCGCACATGGAAATGTCTTCTCGGCCGATGACCTCATAGAGGCCGGCGGGATCCAGAGCCAAGATCCGGTCGATGGCCTTGCGGTCCTTGACGCGCGTGACGTCGTCCGGTTCGTAGTGATTCATGTCGCTGGAGGCGACGATCAGCACAGGGCTCGGCCAGTGCGCGAGAGCTTGGGCGATGCCGCGGCCCAGCGATTCCAGCGCCGCCAAGCGGCTAACGCCAATGGCAATGGGGACGAATGTAAATGTCCCCACGCTGCGCTGTAGAAAGGGAAGTTGTACCTCGATGGAATGCTCGTCTTCGTGAGCCGCCGCATCTTCCATGAGCAGGGCGCAGGAATGGCGCAGGCTGAGGGCCAAGTCGGCGTCAACCCGCACGGCGCCGAGGGGTGTCAACCACTCACCGCCGGACATGATGGCCAGCGGCGCCCCGCGTCCCGTGTGGTTGGGGCAAAGAATGATGTAAGCCGCGCGTGCCGGCAGGCGGCCAAAGACGACTGCCGCCACTTGGCCGGAATACATGTACCCGGCGTGCGGAACCATACAGCCCAAGGCGGCCTCATTCTTCTCCCCCGTCGCGGCTTCGGAAGTGAAGTATTGATCGACCTGCCGGATCAGGGTGTCGCGCTTGGCAGGATAAAAACGCCCCGCCACGGCTGGGCGTCGAATCGCAGGTGCTGACATGTGAGCATCCTAAGCTTCGCCTTCCGCGCCTGTCAAGGGTGGCGGTCGAACCGGCCCAACGAGCATCGACGCGTGACCGGAAGAAAGCAACGGGGCTAGTTGTCGAGGTCTTCTTCTACGGTGATTTTCAGGGCGCGAAGGAATTGCGTGTCCTGGGTGGTCAGCCGGAAATCGGGGTCGGACCGGGCATCGGTGTTCAGTTTCTGGCGATGCACCAGGTTGACCTCGCCCCGTTTGTTGAAGCCGATGGTAACTTCGAGAACCAGGAAGAGGTCATAGCCGGCGTTGCGGATACGCGACATGACTTCGGCGATTCTTTCCGAATCGGAAAGGGATTCGTTGATGGCGTCGCCCAATTCCTTGATCAGGCGTTTGAAATTGTCGTCTAGCTCCAAGTCGCACCCGGCTCGTTGAGCCTGGCTTTCACGTTTCATTCTAGGGTTGGCATCGATTGACTGTCAAGTTGAAACCCGGCGGTGAGGGTAAGGGAATTTCGCCGGGTGACGAGAACTAACGCGGAAAATTGCGAGCTGAATGGTGAGGGCCGAGGTGAGGGCAGCGGTTCGCATCCTTCTTGCAACATTTGGTAGTGACTCAATTTGATGTGCCACGGCCATCTTGGCCGTGCCTCGACACGGGGGGGACGCCCGCGGCATTTCAAAATGAGTCACTACCCAACATTTGATTGCGGCGAAGTTTGCACTTACTATAGTTTGCGGAAGCGGAAAGGCCCCGCGGGGCAGGAAAGGAAGGCTTTGAGTCGACTCGGCACTCTGTTCCGTTATTGGATTCTTAATATCAAGCGACTGTTCCATATGTTGATCGGGCTGGCCTTTATGTTTTTGACGGCGGCCGGGGCGTCGGTGACCTATTCAGAATGGCAATTCTACCGGAAGGCTCCTGAACTGGGGGTCTTTCACTTCAGCCTGGTGGGGGCGTTCACCGTGCTGCTGGCGATCCTCTGCCTTTACTCTTTCGTGAAAGCCCGAAGCGTGCGCTGAGGCCGTAAAACCGGTTCTCGGGATGTCTGCTCGACTTGGCCCACGGGGCGCTCCCTATGGCTTCATCGGATGACAAGGAACTTAAGCCGAAATTTGCCACCGCCTCGGGCTTGGAGCTCGAGAGGTTCTATGCGCCCGCGGACCTGGCCGGCTGGGACTACGAGAATGAGGCGGGCTATCCGGGTGAATACCCCTACACGCGGGGCGTCTACCCGGCGCTTTACCGCAGCCGCCTTTGGACCATGCGCCAGTATGCGGGTTTCGGGACGGCGCGCGAATCGAACGCCCGCTACCGTTATTTACTTTCGCAAGGGCAGACGGGCCTATCCGTTGCCTTCGATCTTCCCACCCAAATAGGGCTCGACTCTGATCATCCCTTGGCGAGCGGCGAAGTGGGCCGCGTGGGCGTGGCCATCGATTCGCTCGAAGACATGGAAATGCTCTTTGCGGGCATTCCCCTGGAGCGGGTTTCGACTTCGATGACCATCAACGCCACGGCGGCGATTTTGCTGGCGTTCTATTTCGCCGTGGCGGAAAAGCAGGGCGCCGATCTCCGCCGTCTGGCAGGAACGGTGCAAAACGATATTCTGAAAGAGTACATGGCGCGCGGCACTTATATTTATCCGCTCGCTCCCGCGCTGCGCGTCGTCACGGATATCTTCGCCTTCTGCCGCGAGCACGCTCCTGAATGGAACTCGATCTCGATCAGCGGCTACCACATTCGCGAAGCCGGTTCGACCGCCGTGCAGGAAGTGGCCTTTACGCTCGGCGACGCCATCGCCTACGTGGAAGCCGCCGTCGCGCGCGGCCTGGGGGTGGATGAATTTGCTCCGCGACTCTCCTTCTTCTTGAACGCCCACAACGATTGGCTGGAGGAAATTGCCAAGTTCCGCGCCGCGCGGCGGCTCTGGGCGCGTATCATGCGTGAGCGCTTCCGAGCCCAGGACCCGCGCTCCTGGATGTTTCGCTTCCACACGCAAACGGCGGGTTCGACGCTCACCGCGCAACAGCCCGACGTGAACCTGGTGCGCGTGACGCTCCAGGCGCTGGCGGCCGTCCTGGGCGGGACGCAGTCGCTCCACACCAACGCTCGGGACGAAGCGCTGGCCTTGCCCACAGAGGATTCCGCGCTGTTGGCCCTGCGCACGCAACAGATTTTGGCCGCGGAAAGCGGCGTCGCGAACACCCTCGATCCTCTGGGGGGTTCGTTCGTAATTGAGAAGTTCACGAACGAAATTGAAGCCCAGGCCGTAGAATACTTGCACAAGATCGAAGCGATGGGGGGCATGGTGCGCGCCATCGAAACGGGCTACGTGCAGCGGGAGATCCAGCAGGCGGCGTACCAATATCAAAAAGCCGTCGAGGCGGGCGAACGCGTCGTGGTGGGCATAAACAAGTACCTTGACGAGAAGGGCGCCTCGCCGCCACTCCTGCGCATCGATCCCGATATCGAGCGCAGCCAGGTGGAGCGTCTCGCCAAACTGCGGGCCCGCCGCGACAACGCGCGCGTGGAAACAACCCTCCGCACCGTGGAAGAGACCGCGCGCAGTGACCGCAACTTGCTGCCCGCCATCCTCGACGCAGTTAAGGCTTACGCCACCGTGGGCGAGATCTCTGGCGCCCTGCGCCGGGTCTTCGGCGAGTATCAGGAGTCGGTGGTGATTTGATACGATAAAGGACAATTCATGTCTACCCTAACTTTTCTCGGTGCGACCGGCACGGTAACCGGTTCGAAGTATCTGCTGGAAGCCGGGGGCGAGCGCCTGATGATCGATTGCGGCCTATTCCAGGGAGCCAAGGAGTTGCGACAGCGCAATTGGAATCCACTGCCTGTGCCGCCCGCGAGCATCCATTGGCTTTTACTGACTCACGCCCATCTTGACCACATCGGCTACATTCCGCGCCTGGTGAAGGATGGCTTCCGCGGCCAGATTCTAACGTCCTCAGCCACCGTGGATCTGGCCAAAATGGTGCTTCCGGATTCCGGTCATCTCCAGGAAGAAGATGCGGCGTTCGCCAACAAGAAGGGGTTCAGCAAACACGCCCCGGCGCTGCCCCTTTACACTTATGAAGAAGCTGTCAAGTCGCTCGAATACTTTCATGCGGTGACCTCTCGGGAGCCGCTGGAAATTTCACCGCAATTCACGGCGCGCGGCTTTTTCGCGGGACACATCCTGGGCGCGCGCATGATCGAAGTCACGGTCCGGGAAAACGGCACGACCAAGAAGTTGCTCTTTTCCGGCGACCTGGGCCGCTTCCCGCAGTTGATCATTCCCGAACCGGTGGTGCCAGAAGACGGGTTCGATTACATGCTGCTGGAATCCACCTATGGCGACCGGCTTCATCCCAAAGAAGATATCGGCACGCGCCTGGCTTCCATCATCGAAAGCACGGCGGGCCGAGGTGGCACCGTGGTGATTCCCTCTTTCGCCGTGGGACGCACGCAGGAGTTGCTCTACTTATTGCGGGATCTGATTGAGGAGAAGAAGCTGCACTCGCTTCCCATCCACGTGGACAGCCCCATGGCGATCGATGTTACAGACCTTTATGAAAAGCACCAAGAGGATGAGAACCTCGAATTACGAACCCTGGAGGGACAGGGAGTCAAGCCTTTTTCGCCGCCCGACTTGCACTTCGACAGGACGGTGGACGATTCCAAGAAGCTCAACGACGCGCACTATCCGATGGTCATCATCTCGGCCAGCGGTATGGCGACAGGCGGCCGCGTGCTTCATCACCTGGAACGCCGCCTGCCGGACCATCGCAATACCATCTTGTTCGTAGGCTTTCAGGCAGCGGGAACACGCGGGCAGGCGATTCAATCCGGCGCCTCGGCCGTGAAAATGTACGGGCGCGAAGTGTCCGTGCGGGCGCGCATTGAGACCATCGAGAGCCTGAGCGCCCATGCGGATTATGGAGAAATCCTCGCCTGGCTCAAGCGGTTTAGCAAGGCGCCGGGCCGGACGTTTATGGTGCACGGTGAGCCCAAGGCCAGCGAAGCGCTGCGCCAGCGCATCGCCCAGGAACTCCGCTGGGACGTCGTGGTGCCCACCTATCTTCAGCAGGTGACGTTGTGAGGCGGGGAAGATAACGGCGGATTGGAAGGGCGGGGCTGAAGCCCCCGCCCTTCCGGCCGCTCGATGCCAAAGTTTCCGCCTGGTGAGAAATCCGGTTTATGCGCCGGGTGGGGCGAGGCCGAGTTGAGGCGCGATATTACGCATCACCTCTATGCAGAAAGTAATATGTTCATCTAGTGGAACACCTAACTCTTCCGCGCCCTTGGTGATGTCCTCGCGGCTGACGGAGCGGGCGAAGGCTTTGTCTTTCATTCTTTTTCGCACTGACCTTGCTTCCAGGCTCGCGATCCGGTCGGGCCGGACCAATGAACAGGCGGTGATGAAGCCCGCCAACTCGTCGCAGGCAAAAAGCGTCTTGGCCAGACGCGTGTCGCGCGGAACGCCCGTGTAATCGGCGTGACTCAAAATGGCGCGGCGAATTTCTTCTGAAAGGCCCTTCTCGTTCAGAATTTCACTTCCTTTCAGCGGGTGGTCAGGAGCATTCGGATACATCTCGTAATCAAAATCGTGAATCAATCCGACCACGCTCCACTTCACCTCGTCTTCGCCAAACTTGCGTGCATAGGCGCGCACGCAGGCTTCCACGGCCAGCGCGTGCTTCCGCAAGTTCTCGTTCCGCGTGTACTCGCAGAGTAATTGCCAAGCCGCTTCGCGATCCATGGTTTGCTGCCCTTTCGACAGCCGTTTGATTATACGCTGCGCGTGGGATGCTGCCCAAGCCGGGATGCGGCGATGAAAGACGCGGATGGCTGGCCCCTTTAGGCGAGAGGGGGTGGCGGGTCAATTTTCTGTTGAGGCGGCCTTACGCCGCCATTTGGCGAGGGAAACTCACCGCCACTACATCAAATTGACCCACTACCTCAGAGGGGGCCGCGTTGACGGGTTTGGAGAACTGCGATAGTTTGAAAAGGCTCTTATAGGCCCGTAGCTCAGCCCGGTTAGAGCGCTACCTTGACACTCGCCGCGTAACCATAACTTTCAACAATATAGACGACCATAGGGACCGCCAAAATCCCTGCAAAAACGTGTAAGACCGAAGTTCGTTGGGTGGAAAATTGGGTAAGGATGACGGCGAACAAATGAGCACGGGCAGCCAGATGTGGGTTTTCGTGTCGCCGTATAACTCCGCAAGGGCGGCATCGAATGTGCCTCCGCAATTCGCGCCGGCAGCCTCCGGTGAGGCTAAGCGTCACTGATTCGCCCATCAGTATCGACTTTGTGCCTGACGTGGGGTTTTCTTGCGCTTCCGGCAAGCGATACGTGCAGGTTGTGTGCAACGGATCATTTGGATCCGTGTTGCTGTTCAACCGGCCAGCAATTGGCCAGCAACGTCCCGAAACCCAGGACGCCCAGTTTCCGAGAAGGCGACTTATCAACAGAATCGGTAATCTTAGACGATGCGGAGTTTGAGGATCTGTTTGATGACAGCTCATCAGCCGAGGAGTGCCTTCTTACACTATCCCTTCCCATCCGAGCAGGAACATAAGTGCCAATCCGACGAAAACATCGTGCCAGTGCTTGATCCGAGTGCCTCAGACGGAGCGACGGTTTAGCAGCCGTTGCGCGTTTCCCGACCAGATGGCTTCCTTTGCCGCCGCGTCCAGTTCGCTCACGATTTCCAAGCGGATGAGGGCCGAGATCGGGTCTCGGAAGGGATAGGCGCTGCCGAACAGGAACCGGTCGCTACCGAACTCCTTGACCAGCCGCAGAACATCGTAGCCACTCGCCGGGGGCACGCAGGCGCTCGCGTATACGGTATCGAAATAGACATCTACATTGCGCAGGGCTGTCAGGTACTCATCTTTAAGGTGGGTGATGTTGACGTTCAGCAGAACGAACGTGCCGGGATTGTCCTTTATCACGGGAACCAGGCTGTCCAGCGTCAGTTGCCCTCCAATGTCCATCCAGGACTGTTGCCGCTCGTCCACCAGCCACCGCGAGAACGCCACCGGCAGGTTCAGGCCGCGTGCCCGCTCCAGCAATTTCGCCAGGCGCGGGTCGGTAAGCTTGTAATCGTGGTACTGCGGGTAGAGCCGCAGGCCTTTCATCCCGAGCTTGACGTGGCAAACTTCGAGGTCGTGCTCCCAGTCCGGATAACTGGGGTTAATGACCGCATAGGGGATGAAGCGGCCCGGATACGCTTGGATGGCTTCCGTCAGCTCTTCATTGGCCGGCTGGGTGTTCTTGTAGAACACGCCGTTGATATTGGCCACCACCGCTTGGTCGATGCCGAACCGCCCCATGTATTCGACGAGGCCGGCGGGTGAGTTGCCGCGCAATTGCCGGAACGGCCAGTGTCCGAGGTAAGTGTGGAAATCAATTCGCATGGTTGGACCGCTTTCTCAGAATCTCGTTAAAGTTGTCGAAAAAGATCTGGTGTCGTTCTTCCTCGGTAAGATTTGCAGCCAGGATTTTCCCCACCCCGGTCTCGAAGTTCTCATCGGTGGCAAATAGCAAGCGACGGACTCCCAGACATCGGACAGCGAAGTCGACCTGGCCTTCGTCGGTCACGCTGCCGGAAGTATCCGCATAAACGGTAGGCGCGCTGCGCAGTGTCTTACAGTAGTACTCCCAGTCGCCGCCTCCGCCAATGTGGCCAGAGATCAGCATCGCCTCCGGGTAGCGCTTACCAGCTTCCACAAAATCCTCCGGCCGCGATACCCCCGGAAGGTCGGGATCACGGAAGTCTCTACGATTGTCGGCCATAAGATCTTCGCACCCTGGTGCGCCGGTCAGGTTGGGGTTGCGGTAGTCTCTACGATTGTCGGCGCAGTGGCACATCAGGGGCGCCTTTAGCTCGATGCACTTTTCAAAAATGGGGAAATACTGGGGATCATTGATGCGGACGGACGTGTACAGTTCACCCAGGCCGATCATGCCGGCGTCCATGCACCGATCTATTTCCTCGAGCGACTCGCGCCGGTAGTGCGGATTCACGAAGCACTGACCCAGAAAGCGGCCGGGGAAATCTTTCATGGCTTGGAGTACGCGATCATTGGCGGCGCGAATGGCCTCGGGGGTCGCTTCGGCAGGCTTGGTGATCGGAACGGAAATCGCAACTTTTTCGATATCCAGCCGGTCGGCGGCGGCGATCACCCGGCGGGGATCACCGAAGATGTGGTTGTGACTATCCAGCTTGCGGTAGCGATGGACCGCAGCGGAGACGTCGTAGATGCGCTCAGCGCGCCGGGCGGATTCCCAGCCCACCAGCGCCGGAGTGATACCGGCCGATACCAAAAAGCTGCGGCGGTCAATTTTAGACATAAAGTGTGATCACACCTCCTCTAGATCTTCCCTCTTCTTCTCCACCTTTACGCGCCTCTCCCTTCCGAGAGTTCCCGACACCCTCGGGCCTACATATTTCCCATTGAACTTTCCAGATCGATGTGAGTGTCACAGCCGTGTGCCTCCCCTTAATCTTTGTACATACTTGTAGCAGACTCGTATGTACACGCAAAGCTAATCATAGGTTCCGCCTGATAAACGCCCTTATATACTCAACCCAACTTCGTCACCCGCAGCGATCTTGGCGGCTCTCGCCCTGTGGTTCCGGAGTATGGGAGTTTGTCCGACCTGCCGAAATCGCACAACCGTCGCAGGCGCGTTTGCTCATGTGCAGGCCATCATCGGTTGGGAATCTGACGCGTTCGGCACCAACCAAAACCACCTGGAATGAGCGTGCACCGCCGCGCGCACGCATTGCACCGGACCTTGCCGTCTATGGCTTCCTTCAGCAGTGCCTCACGAACGAAAATGCTCTCGACTTCTCCTGACCAAGCACGCCCTGTGCGCGGTTTCGGCATGGTTCAACCTCCAAGTAAATGACCTCTTCTCGCGAGAGGGGGGAAAGGAGCACACTGAGCCGATCTATGCCGGCCAGGCGCGGATGCATTTGGAGTGCTCGGCCTACAAAAGGATTGCCCTCGAAGAAAGCATTGCTATCTTGGAGCATGGCATGCAACTCCTCGACATCAAGGGCTTGCAGGTCGCCTCGCACGTCTAACACCGCGTAACAGTCTTCTGCCCGCAAGGCCTCGACTTGGCTCCGTACGCGGAAATGATAGTCCACGCCGTCCACCTCGCCCGGCCGAGGCGCGCGGCTGTTGTAAACAACGAGCTTCCGCAACGTGCCCCGCAGCTCTGGATAAAACCTTCCCAGCGCTTTTTCGAGCGGGCTCTTTCCCACGCAGGACGGGCCGGATAGAATCACCAGCCTTTTCGAAGCTTCACCACTCATGACCTACCCTCCGCTAACCAGGTCCCGATCGGTGAGTCGCTGATTTGCCACCAGCCACGTCGTCGGAAGCTGCTCCGTACCCGAGTTTGATCTCAAAATGTCAGCTTATACGTTAGCGCTTTTGTGTCACCCTAGAGGGCCGTGATTCCCTTTGCGACAGCGTCGTGCATCTCGAGGTTTTTAGGCGGAGACGACTTTAGCTCAAGATAAGCCAGTTTGCCTTCAGAAGCTGGTATTCTAAAGGGACTGAGCTTTGAGGAGAGGTTCTCCGGCTTCCATGGCAGAGAGACCATCACAAAAAGTAATCACTTGTCCCGAATTTGCGGGAACGCGTTCTCCCGGGACCATAATTCCCACAAGATTCAGCGGATCGGCGGCCGAGACAGTGACTCGCTCGCCCAAACGGGGAGCTTGGCGCGCCGCGCGCAGGGATTCCACTGCCAGCGGCAAGGCGAACTGCTCGCCCAGGAAGCCGTCCACGAAGCGCCCCCCGCGCACCTCACCTCGGTCTTCAAGGCGTCTCAGGGTGATCAGCATTTCCCGCCAGCGAGTAGGGATGTTCTCGCGCGCCAGCAAGTCGCGGAACACCACTCCGTAGCGGCGCAAGAGCAGTTGTGCCACAGCTTCCAGCCTGATGGGCTGGCTTGCCATCTCGTCGGCATACAGCAGTGACCACCGTCCGGTACTGTGACGCGGGCGTGTGGCGCGGCCCCGTCCCTGGCCGGCGCGCCGCTTCGGGTCGAGGAAAGCTCGCAAGTTGTCGAAGCCGTCCGCGGTGACGAGTCCGGCTGAAACCAACTCCCACAACGCCGTCTCTATTTCGGACTTGAGCCGCCCGCTTCCCCGTGCGATATCGGCGAAAAACGATGCTCCCCTGGAGCGCAGATACGCCTGGACGTCGCGAGCCGGGTGACTGAGACTCCCATGAGCTTGGCGAGAATTGGCCGCGCGGGACATCATCCAATCGCCATCGTCGCGGACGAAGAAGGTGATGGGGACAGCGCTGGTGGGTGTTACCCGGCGGGGGGAAAGGGTTTCGCCCTCGGTCCCGGACTCAACCAAGCTGGAAAAAGCGGGGTGCGGCGATACTCTGCCCCAACCCACAGCGCCCGTCAGGCAAAGCTGATCGAGGATCTGAGGATCATAAGCCACGATGCGCCGAGCCAGAATCTGCGGCTCCCAAGCGCTTGCCGGCGCCTCGAAGCCTTGCAATTGGCGAATGACCTCCAGGGTCCCGCGCTCGGCAAGGACTTGCGTTCCCGGAGCTACATGCTGCCAGCGCAACAACCAGCGCATGAACTCGGCAGGCGTCACCGGCTGAATTTCCCTGCGCAAAATGCCGAGGGTCAAGCGGTGGATGCGCATCAGCAAGCGACGGTCGCACCATTCGGTTTCGCGAGTGTCCGTGTATCGGCCGCGAAGAATCCCTCCTTGCGCCTCGAGGCGGACGAGGGCCTGCTGAATATCCGGCCTCGCCAGGCCCAGCGTCTGCGTTAGTGCCGCTTCGTCAATCGGCCCGAGATGGGACATCCAACCGCGAACGAGCTCCAAGAGGGCCTCTTCGCGGGAACGATCAGATTGGTCAATGGGTGCGACTTCTGTAGTGAACGAGGCGCTGGGATAGATCACCGCAAAGGCGCGCGCGCGGGACGCTGGAACCCAATACGTGACACCCTGCCCAAGGGCTCGCGCGGCGCGACCGGCCGACGCCAATTCCGCAAAGAACGGTCCCCATTGGGTAGCCACGCTGTCGTCAGGCGTGCCACGGGCATCTTGCCCGTGATCGGTCACGGCCCGGATGGCCGTGGCACGACGAAGCAAGTAATCTTCGCGAAGAGCCACCAGAGTTTCGAGCGTGTCCTCCAATTCGTCGGCGTCCCGGACGTCCGGCCACGCTTCCTGGCGGACTTGTTCGATGGCCTGCGGATCAAGGCCTCCAATCTCTGTCAGTACCGCCTCCGGCAGCGTCCGGCGCATGGAGACCGCACGCGCCCGGCGCTCCTCGAGCGGGGCGTCGTCCAAGAAGGCGTAAGGATTTGCATTCAGGATTTCGTGAGAGAATTGGGAAGGTACAGGTGTGTCCACGCTGAGGCAGCGGAGGTTGCCGTCGGCAATCGCTGCCAACACGTGGCGCAGTCCGTCGATATCCATCGCCTCGGTCAATACATCCTTCATAACTTCGCGAACTAGAGGGTGATCAGGAATGCGAATATCCCCCTGAATGTTGTCCTGGCAGGCCGCCGCGTCCGGGAAGACCGCAGCCAGCAGGTCGTCGGAAATCATGCGCTGGATGTGTAGCGGGACTTTTTGTCCCCGACGGATGCGCGGAAGTGCCAGCGCGCGGGTGGCATCCCACCTCCAGCGCGTGCCGAATACCGGCGAGACCAGGGCCGCTTGTTCAAGAACCGCTTGGACAGATGACGGGTGGAGAAAATGGAAAACGTCGGCCAGGGGAAAGCTGTGCTGCTCGCCCAGGGATATGTTGATGCCTTCGTCCGTCGCAGCAGCTTGGAGCTCGAAATTAAATGATTGACAGAATCGCTTGCGCAGCGCCAATCCCCAAGCTTTATTGATCCGACCTCCGAAAGGCGCGTGGATAACAAGTTGCATTCCTCCCGCCTCATCAAAAAACCGTTCCGCGATGACGGATTTCTGGGTCGGCACGGCGCCCAAAACCGCTCTGCCCGCCGCGAGGTATTCCACCAACTGTGCGGCTCCCGCGTCTTCCAACCCGCACTCCTCCTTGAGCCACCCCACCGCCTGGGTTGATTGCCCGGCGGAAATACAGTTCTCGACCTTCTCCCGGAGTTCCGCCACCTGCTGGGAAAGCTCCTCGGTCCGCGCCGGCGCTTCGCCGCGCCAGAAGGGAATGTTAGGAGCGGCGCCTTGTGCGTCCTCCACCAGAACTCTGCCGGTGGCGCTCTCCACGCGTCGGATGCGCCAAGACGTGCTGCCGAGCAGCATGACGTCCCCGCTCATGCTCTCGACGGCAAAGTCCTCATCCACCGTGCCGACTAATATTCCTTCGGGCTGTGCGATCACCGTATAAAGCGCTGCTTGGGGAATGGCACCTGCGTTGGTGATCGCTGTGACTCGGCTTCCCCGCCGAGCGCGCACGCGTCCGCCTACGCGATCGCGGTGCAAGTATGCGCCATAACGGCCGCGACGCGCGGAAATGCCATCCGCAAGCATCGCCAATACGGCCTCGAAATCCGCAAGCGGCAGATCGCGGTAGGGGTAGGCGCGGCGAACCAGGGCGTAGAGAGCCTGCTCATTCCAATCCTCACAAGCGCAGGCGGCCACGATCTGTTGGGCAAGAATATCGAGCGGGGCTTCAGGAATGTGAATCCGATCCAGGTCGCCTTTTCGCATGGCCCTCGCGAGAGCTGCGCATTCCACCAATTCATCGCGCGTCTGGGCAAAGAGGCGTCCTTTGGGGACTGCTCCGCGCCAGTGCCCGGATCGCCCGATGCGCTGGAGGGCCACGCCAATCGACCGGGGAGAGCCCACCTGGCAAACAAGGTCCACCGTGCCGATGTCAATCCCCAGCTCCAGGGAGGCCGTCGCGACCAGCACGCGGGCCTCGCCTGACTTCAGTTTCCGTTCCGCTTCCAGGCGCAACTTGCGTGCCAGGCTTCCATGGTGAGTGGCCACCGCATCTTCACCCAGGCGTCGCGCCAGGTGGTGGGCCACACGTTCAGCCAAGCGCCGGGTATTGACGAAGACTAGGGTGGAGCGATGGCCGCGCGCCAGCCTGGACAGCCGGTCATAGATCTCCTCCCACATTTCGTTTGAGGCCACCGCACCCAACTCGCTATCAGGAACCTCGACGGCAAGATCGAGCGGGCGGCGGTGCCCGACGTCCACAATCGCTGGTTCCAGACGGCCCGCGCCCACCAGGAACCGTCCCACCAGTTCGACCGGTTTCTGGGTCGCCGAAAGTCCAATCCGCACGGGCGGCTGACCGCGCTTCGTGACGACAAGATCTTCCAGCCGTTCCAGCGATAAAGCCAGGTGCGCCCCGCGCTTGTCATCGGCCACGGCATGAATTTCATCCACAATGACCGTGTCAACCTCTCCGAGAAAAGAACGGCTCTTCTCTGCCGTAAGCAGGATGTAAAGTGACTCAGGTGTGGTCACCAGAATGTGCGGAGGGCGCTTCAGCATGGCCCGGCGCTCCGCCGGAGGCGTGTCGCCGGTACGTACCGCGGTGCGAATGACGGGCAACAAAAACCCGCGGTCGGCGGCAAGTTGTGTGATTTCCGCGAGAGGCGACTCAAGATTTTTTTGAATGTCGTTGCCCAGAGCTTTTAACGGTGAGATGTAAACCACGGCTGTCGAATCGCTTAATTCACCACGAATCCCCTGCCGCACCAGGCGATCAATACAGGCCAGGAAGGCAGCGAGCGTTTTGCCGGAGCCGGTCGGCGCAGCGATCAGTGTGTTCCTGCCCGCGAGGATGTGCGGCCAGCCCTGTTCCTGCGGTTCCGTGGGTAATTCGAAACGACGCAGGAACCATTCCTGTAGGACGCTGTGTGCCCATGAAAGACAAGGGGGACTGGACTCCGACACCATGAATTCATTCTAGCAGGACGACAAGAAAGCCGGCAAAACGATCCGTCTTAAGATGTCAGACGAGTCCGGCTGCATACAGACATCTTGAGATTTCTCAGTTCGTGCCGCAGGGCGAGGGCTGTCGTCTACAGCTTTCACGCCGCCGGGTCATCGAAACAATTTACACGATTGATTCAACTAGAGGCGACTGCCCCAAGTCGCTGATTCTGAGAGTCAACTCGATTTTGAGGACACGCCGCAGAGAAATCACCGGAAGGCTGCGTGAGGTGGCAGTGCTATACTGGCAGTCACGTGTTCGCGCTCGGGCTAAATGGAGTAGATTTGGAGGATAGCTGCAAAATCCCGCAAATATTTGGAAGTCCCTTTTGCGATAAACTCACAAACGCGGAGGCAAGCTGGTTTGTGAGCACACCAAAGGAAGTGCCACCTTTGAAAAAAATAATTGCAGAGCCGTCCCCAGAATGAACCGAAAGGAGCAGCTTGGCGTCGTGAGCCGACGGCCGGAGGTGTCGGCCCTGATTATAGGGGGTGGCATCAATGGAGTCGGGCTCCTTCGCGAATTGGCTCTTCAAGGGGTGGATGCCCTGCTGGTGGAAAAATCTGATTTCTGTTCCGGCACCAGTTCTGCCTCCACCCGCGTCATCCACGGTGGGCTCCGTTACCTCGAGAACGCGGAATTCCGTCTGGTCAAAGAATCGCTGCGGGAGCGAAATCACCTGCTGAACAACGCTCCGCATTATGTGCGGCCTCTCCCCACCACCATTCCTATTTTCAACTGGACCGCTGGCCTCGTTTCGGCTTTGGGAAAGTTTCTCGGGCTTCGAGTGTCACCCCATGACCGGGGGGCCTTGCCATTCAAAATAGGATTGTTCTTATACGAGCAGTTTGCCGGTCGTCAAAATCCGCTCCCGAGGCATAGCTTCAGCTCACGCCGGGCTTCTCTGGCCTTGCGGCCTCAGCTCCATAAGGGGATTGTCTGTACGGCGACCTATTACGATGCGTACATCAGCTATCCCGAACGGCTCACCCTCGAGCTTGTCCTGGACGCGGAGCAAGAGTGTCGGGATGTTCATGCGCTGAACTATGTTCGTGCCATCGGAACGAACGGAGATACGGTTGTTCTGGCAGATGAAGTTTCTGGTCAGTCGTTTGCAATTAAGCCCAGAGTTGTAATCAATGCGAGCGGAGCCTGGATCGATTTCACCAATCACGCTTTACAGCGCGAGACGCAATATATAGGCGGCACAAAAGGGTCGCACATCGTGATTGACCACCCGGAACTCCTGCTCGCTACGCAAGGCCAAATGCTTTATTTCGACAATGCGGACGGACGTATCTGCATCTTCTATCCCGTTTTCGGAAAGGTCCTCGCCGGCTCAACGGACATTCCCGTGTCTGATCCAGAGACAGCGATTTGTGAGGAGGACGAGGTTGACTACATCCTGAAATCCATCCGGCGAGTTTTTCCTGCCATCCGCTTGGACACATCCCACATTATCTATAGGTTCTGCGGAGTACGCCCACTCCCCCGCAGCAACTCCTCGACACCGGGAGAGATTAGCCGGGACCACATTTGCGCGATTCTGCCGCCGGGAAATGGAATCAAATTCCCGGTTTATTCCCTGATCGGGGGGAAGTGGACTACCTTCCGCGCGTTTGGTGAACAGGTAGCTGACAAGATTCTTCATGACTTGGGCAGGCCGCGTCTCAAGAGGTCAGTGGACTTGCCCATTGGCGGCGGCAGGAATTTCCCGCCCAACGCTACAGACAAAAGAGAATGGCTGGCTTCCCTCAAAGAAACCTATGGGCTGCCGATGGAGCGTTTGGAAGTATTGCTGGATCGTTACGGAACTCGCGCCAGAGAGGTTGCCGAATTCATAGGCATTGCACCTGATGAGCCTCTCCGGTGGCTACCCGCGTACAGTCGGCGAGAAATTCTGTTCATGGCCGAGCAGGAGAAAACCGTCCATCTGGATGACGTGGTATCGAGAAGGACCGTTATGGCGCTGTTAGGCCAACTGAGTTTTGAACTACTGGAAGAATTGGCGGGCGTGCTGGCGCCGCCGCTGCAATGGTCGGAGCAGAGAACGCAAGAGGAAATCGAACGTACGGTGAGGCTCATGGAAAAGGTCCACGGAGTGAAGCTGTCAGAATGACTCCATGAATCAATCACCCCATGCGCTTATCCCATCAACTGGCCGCCACTCACATTAAGCACCGCACCGGTAATATAACTGGCGTCGTCCGAGGCCAGGAACGCTATAGGGCCAGCCACCTCTTCCGGCCGGCCGAAACGCTGGAGGGGAGTCTGGCGAATCCATTCCTCCTCGCGCCCTGCCATGCGATCCAAGAGCAAGTCGGTGACGATTCGCCCCGGCGCCACCACGTTTACCGTGACCCCACACGCGCCCAGTTCCTTCGCCAGGGAAAATGTAAATCCCAGTAGCCCGGATTTTGCCGCAGCGTAGTGGGCATGATTAGTTGATCCCGTATAGGCCACCTGCGATGAAACATTGATGATACGACCCCAACGGCGCTCCTTCATGAAAGGAATGCACTCACGCGCATAACGAAAAGCTGACCCCAGATTGACAGCCAGCGATTGCTCCCACTCTTCATCTTTCATATCGGCGACCGGCCCATCGGTCATCTCTCCGAGATTGTTCACCAGGATATCAACCCTGCCAAGCCCGGAGACAGCTTCCTGGACGGATCGCTTGATAGCGCCTCGGTCGAGTGCGTCGGCTGGGATGGCGAGAGCGCGCTCGCCGCTGGCTTCGACCTGCTGAACAACCTCCTTCGCCTGGTCGAGGCGGCTCCGGCATAACACCGCGACGGCTGCGCCCCTTGCTGCCAGGGCCAAGCATGTGGCGCGCCCAATGCCTCGCGATCCTCCTGTAACCAGTGCAACGCGGCCACCAAGGTTTTTGACCATCGAATCACCTCCAGCATTCTTGCGGTCAATCCGTTCCTGCCCTTTGTGGTGTGAATCGGCGGGGATCCCACCACCAGCGTCCACATCTTCTACAACGCCAAAGCTGACAACTCGTCGAAATCGATCCTCAGGTGTTCGTAAAGTCTGCGAAAGACCCCGTATATGTCCTGGTACCTCAAATGATTCTCCATATTTGGTTCATACCGCGTTTCGAGCTTAACCATGTCGCGCAACGCACGGCCGAAATCAGAATAAAGGCCTAACCCCAAGCCGGCCAGGACTGCGTCGCCAAATGCCGCTCCTACGGGTGCTCGGGGCAACTGAACGGGCATGCCTAGGACGTCAGCCTTGATTTGATTCCACAGGGAACTGCGAGTACCGCCTCCGACCGAGCGAATTTCACTGAATTGAATTCCTGCGCGCTTGGCCACCTCCACGTTATGACACAAGGCAAACGCCGAGCCCTCCAGGATCGCCCTAATCAAGGCAGCCTTAGGTGTGGCGAGGGAGAGTCCGAAAAATACGCCTTTGGCCTGAGTATGCCAAAGGGGCGAGCGCTCGCCCGCCATGTAAGGCAAGAAAATCACCCCGCGGCTTCCCACGGAGACCTGAGCCGCTTGCTCGGTAAGGAGATCGAAAGGATCCGCGTTCTGCTCCGCGCCCATCCGAACTTCCGCCCCTCCCAGCTCATCGCGAAACCACCGCAAACTGGCGCCGGTAGCAACCATGGCTCCCAAGAGAAGGTGGACTGCCGGGATGGCGTGCCGCATGGCGATGAAAGCCAGCTCCGTGAGACCTTCACGGTTGGGCATGATGAGGACGGTGGACGTCCCCGTCATCTCGGCTGCCACGCCCGGTTCCGCCGCTCCCACTTCCAGCGCCGCGGCCGCACTATCGACGGTACCTACCATCACCGGGGTTCCGGCCCTCAGTCCCGTGGCCTCGGCTGCCGGGGGGGAAAGCACTCCACAATGGTGATGGCCGGATTTCTCCTCGGGGAATTGCCCCGGCTCAATCCCGCAGATATCGCAAATGGGCTGGTACCATTCCCCGGTTGCAGAATTACGGAGCTGCAACAGCGACGCGTGCGCCGAATCAAGACTAAACTCACCCGTCAGGCGATAGTTGATATAACCATTGACTTGAACAAACTTGAAAGTTTGTCCCAAGAGTTGAGGCTCATAGGTCTTGAACCAAAGCAGCTTCGGCGCGACGTAGAAGGCGTCCGGCCGGTTGCCGGTCACTCGGTAAATCGTTCCTTCCCCGAGGATCTCATCCAGTTGTTTCACTTCCGCTTCGGCCCGCCGGTCCATCCAGATCATGGCGGGTCGCAGGGGGGCACCCGTGCGGCTAAGGGGAAGCAGAGCGGGCGCCTGCGAACTGACAGCCAAACCGAGCACGCGGTCCGCTGCGTTAGGGATGGCGCTGAGCGCCTGCCGCGTCGCCAAACACACGGCTTGCCACCAGTCTTCGGGGCTCTGCTCCACCCATCCTGATCGAAGGTGATGAAGCCCATATTCGGATCGACCTAGGGCCCGGAGCCGCCCATCGGGGCTGACGAGAGCAACCTTCGCCCCCGTGGTTCCGACGTCGATCCCCAAGAGCATTTCGTCCATAGGAATCTCCCTCCGAGAGATGACCGAAGACTCGTCAGGGAGTGACCATCGGCTCCGACTATCCCTGTGACCCCTCCCAGCAGACCCCGCAAGTGAGCGCTTTGCGACCCGGCGAGAAACTCTTCGATGTCGCTCGAATGCCCGATCGGGTTGATGCGCACGGCGGCATAGTTTATCCCGAATTCCGAAGCGGGACTGCGGTTTCAGTGTAAACTCCTGTGGCTTAGGGTGCCAAAATGGAAACCCTGGCCTAAATCTTTGGAGAAAGGGCCGACCACGATGTACATACCCACCCTTTATGCGGTGGCGCTTTCAATGCTCCTCCTCAGCATGATCGCCTGGGGTAGTTGGTCGAACACCCAGAAGATCTGCAAGGGCTGGCGGTTCGAACTCTTTTATTGGGATTACGTTTGGGGCATCTTAGTCATGGCGTTAATCCTGGGCTTTACCCTGGGGCGCACCGATGCAGCGAGCCCGGACAGCTTTCTTCAAAACCTCCATGCGGCGGACGGCCATCATATGCTGTTGGCCTTCCTGGGCGGGATTCTCTACAACCTCGCTAACGTTCTGATCGTGGCGGCAATCGCGATTGCGGGGCTGGCCGTGGCTTTTCCGATTGGCATCGGGCTGGCGCTCGTGATCGGCTCGATCTTGAATTACCTCATCACTCCCAAGGGGAATCCCTGGCTGCTCTTCGGAGGCATCGCTCTGGTGTGCTCGGCGATTGTTCTGGATGCGCTGGCATACCAGCGGAACGCGAGCGACCGGTCCGTGAGCAAGAAAGGGATTATCATCAGCGTTCTCGGCGGAGTTCTGATGGGGTTGTTCTACCCCTTCATCGCTAAAGCCATTAAGGGGGAGAACCACCTTGGGCCTTACAGCGTGGCATTCGTTTTCGCCATCGGGGTACTGGCGTGTGCATTCCCGGTGAATTACCTCTTTATGCGAAAGCCCGTTTCAGGGCCGCCGGTTGCGGTCCGGGATTACTTTCACGGGACGGCGGCGTGGCACTCCTGGGGCATCGTCGGCGGCATGTTCTGGATGGTGGGCACCACCTCAAACATCGTCGCTTCCTATGCACAAATGGTAGGTCCGGCAGCCTCCTATGCGCTTGGCCAGGGATCGACGATGGTGGCGACGATTTGGGGCGTGTTTGTATGGAGGGAGTTCAAGGGCGCTGATGCAGTGACCAAGCGGCTGCTGGCGTTGATGTTCGCCCTCTTCATCGTCGGTCTTGTAGGCGTGGCGCTCGCGCCGGCGGTGAAATGGTAAAGGCTGGAGGCGCCACGGCGCAGGACGGGCCGTCCGTCGCCCAGCACTAACTTGATGTCGGCGTTGGCCATTTCCGCCTCGTCAGTCACGAGGGCAAAACTGGCCGCTCCCCGACTGCCCATGGACTTCCGCATTCGCTCCTGTCATGAATGGAGCTCTTTACTTTGTAGAGACTCCTGGCTAGCCCGAATTCCGTGTCCGGCGGATGCTGGCATCAGCGCGTTGCAAGGCTTCCGGGCCGTGGCCCTCAATAGCATTTCACGGTAAGCCCACCGTCCACAACGAGCGCACTGCCCGTAATGAAGGAGGAGGCATCGGAAGCCAGGAAAACCGCCGCCTGCGCCACCTCCTTCGGTGTGGCGATGCGTCGAAGCGCATACTTGGAGCAGACTTCCTGCCGCAGTTGCTCGGGGTTCGGAGCCTTTTTGAAATACGCTTCCACCATCGGTGTGTTGACATCACCCGGACAAATGCAATTGACGCGAATGCCCTGAGGACCGTAGGTCAGCGCCGTAACTTTGGTTAAATTCATCACCCCGCCCTTGGCCGCGCAATAGGCCGCCAGGTCCGGATCCCCGACGAACCCTAGTACGGACGCCATATTGATAATCGAGCCGCCTCCCGTCCGCGCCATAGCCGGGATGGCATACTTGCATCCCAGGAACACACCTTTCAGGTTCACACTGTGAATCCGATCCCAGGTTTCTTCCGTGGTGTCAACAAGCGTGGCCATGATCTGCACGGCCGCGTTGTTGAAGAGGACATCGAGCCTACCATACTTCTCAACGCAAGTGCGGACCATCTCTTCTGCATTCTCTCGATTTGATACGTCCGCATAGCAATAGATCGCATCACGACCCTGGTCGCGAATGGTGGCGGCGGTGTTCTCGCCGTTAGCTCGGTTCCAGTCAACGGCAACTACCTTGGCCCCTTCTTCCGCGAAAAGTTCGGCGCTGGCTTTCCCGATTCCGGATCCCGCACCGGTTACGATCGCAACCTTGCCGATGAGCTGCATGGAAGCTTTCCCCCTTTCTTTGCATGGTGCATTCAGTCTAATCTCGCCTGGGGGCATACTTAACCCGCGTCACATTACCGAAGGGGCAGATACAGAGTTCCTTTCTAGCGAACGCATAGCAGCCTTCACGGCTGATTGCTGGGAGTTCGGGGCTCAACTGACAAACGCATGCGAGTCGCAACGTCAAGCCGGGCTAAACGGGCGGAGCCGTGGCTTAATCGCCCAGGATTTTTCTTGCGGCCAGCACGTGGAAAATGAAGACCCCTGCGCCAGCTATCGTGGGTTCCCGCTCCTCCCAAAGGAACGAACTCCGCTTGAACTCCCAGTAACCCGGTTTGATCAACAGCGCGCCGCCTAATCCAGCGGCACCCGGGACGTAGGACCTGTCATCCCGGTTCAAGTTGTAGGTGATCAGGTTCGGAGCAAATCCGATACCCGCCACATAAGGCTCGTTCGAAGCCGGGTGGACGCCCATCGTGCAATTCAGCGCCGAAAGCAGCGCATCGCTGTTGAACATGTCGGGCAGGTGCTTCAGGAAGTAGTAGTGGTACATGCCCTGCCTGCCCCAATCTGTGTCGGGGTTGTCGTCGGTGTCATGGGAAGGCGATTCCAGCTTCCATGGGAGGGTTTCCGGCCAGCTCGAGGGCACCCTGTAGGGATTGGAAGCCTCCATTTCCGCGACCATCTGCTTCCACTGCTTCGCATGCTCGAGCACCGTGGAGCGGAACTCGCCCTCCGGGAGCACGGGCAGCAGTCTCACGAGCGTCCAACCGGGTCCGCGACCGAACTCCGCTGCGGAAAGCGCGCGGACATGAGGTAATAAGGCGACCAGCCGCTCGCGGTAGCGGGCTTCGCCGGTGGTGAGCAGGAGTTCGGCCGTGGCCAGGATTTCCTCGCGACGGTAACCGCTGTCGCGGGGAGCATACGCGTCCGGCGGGTACACCGGTGGATGCGTCTGCTCGTCTGCCCAGATGTTGCGGGCGGCGGCGAGACATTCATCGGAAAGGTTCCTCTTGTACTCCCGCAGCACCCGGCTTGCGGCCGCCAATGCCTGGGCGACCTCGTACTGAAGGCCCGTGTTCCGGTTCGTGAACACCCAGCGATCGTCGGGCCTCCCGGATCGATCGCCGGATACCTCACCGGGTTTCAGCGCGGGATCGTAGATCAGGTTGTCGGTGATGTTGACCGGGTCCCCGGCGTGGGCGTACTGGCTCCAACTGGTTTCGATGATACCCGGGAAGATATGTCCCGCCACGCGGTAAGACGCCAGCAGTCCCTCCACGCCGAACTCGACCTGCTGGAGCATGTCCGGTTGTCCGTCAGGAACGTCCAACAACACCAAGCGCTCCGCCCGCCGGACGGTCGTCCGGTCGATCTCCGGTTTGAACTCCTCCTGCGCCAAAGCGAGGGCCAGGACGGTCTGAGCGATACTGCCCGCGGGGAGATCCTGATCCCCAGCGTCATGCCATCCACCCCAATTGAGCCCGGGGATGTGCTCGTTGTCCGCGAATCGGGTCTCGCGTTCCTGCTGGCGGTATCCGTCGATGTGTATCAACCAGGCAGGCGCCTGCCGGGCGTCGTCCAGGTGGCAGGCCCCGTGCCAGGTGCGTTCGCCTTGGCGCACCGCCACGTGGCACATCTGTTCCGGAAGGAAGTATTCCAGGGTCGGTTCCCATAGCCGGTCGTAAACGTCGGTGGCGATCCGGAATGGGCCGGCCGTGCGTCCCCGGAATTGCAACAGGTACATCCCGGGCTGGCGAATGTCTGTGAAGTCGAACGTGGCGTACCGACTGCCCAAGCGGTGTCCCCACACCCTGGGGATTCCCGACTTGACCAGAGTCATCCCGCTTTCCACTTCCAGTCTGTACAGCTTCACAGCTTCGCGCACTTGGTCTTGCAGGTCCAATTGCAGGACGGCCTCCTTGCGCTGCTTGGGGTGATAGCCGGCCTGCGATACTCCGATCACAGGCTGCTGCCGCCAAGCGGGATCGATCGAAGGCGTGATCTCCACCTCGATGCGCGTCTCCCGCGATCCCGGCTCGAGCGGCGCGGCTACGTAGAACCAGGAGTCCATGCTGTACTTGCGATCGTCCACGAGCTGGAGCGCTCCCCCACGGCGTGCAATAGTAAAACTGTGAGCGGGATCCTCCGGCGCGATGCGCAGCTTATCGGCGCCTTCCAGCAGAGTTGACACACCTGAATAGTTGGGCGGAAAGAGTCCGCTCACCCGCCCACCCAGGAAAGACCTGGAAGAATAGACGATCGGGTCGAGCCAGATGCGAAATCCCGCCCGCTCCACGGTGCTCCAGTCGACCGGCTGGTCCAACTCCAGCGTGATCAGTATCCGGCTCCCGTCGGTGCGGGAAGTCAGGCGGTAGGAGACCGGTTTCCATACTACATGGCTATCGCGACGCCAGCGTGTCTCTCCGACAAAGTTAAGATCCTCCGCCTGCGGATCCCGGGTCGTCGCGAACACCGTGACAGTCGCGTGTTCCCGGTCCGATTTCCGGCTCAGCGTGCTGTAGAGGGTCACGGGTCCGGGGTTTGTGGCGTGGTCCGGTTCGCCCTTGCGTTTCAGCATCAGATCGCCTGCGGCGAGCACCCGATCGCCGCTTTGGATCATCTCCAGCCCGCCGAGGAACATTTCCTGGTAGTTGTTTTGAAAGAGCAGAAATGCAAAGCCGGGGGCTTCAAAATACTCCCGGTCGTTGAGGACGATACGTAGTCCTCGCTCGGGGCCGGCGCCCCCGCTGGACACTCCCAGAAGAATTGCCGAGAAGACGAGAAGAATTGCCCGATGTGCCCATTGACTGCCGCGCATAATTCCCCCTCCTGTTATTAACAAAAGTATTTCTGAAGAAAAGTCGTTCTGTTGGCAAACCTTGATCCGAAGGCCGTCCTATGACCTGCTTGCGTTGAGGCTAGTTGCCGCCGCGCTCGACATAGCGGCGGTTCTCAAGCAGATGGAAAACTGTTTTCAGCGCGCCCTCGACGGCAATCGCAAAGCTCTTTTCTGCCGGAATCCCGTCCACACCATCGACGGTTAATTTGGCATTGAAGACGGCAGCCCTCGTATAAGCATGAGCTACTTCCGGCCCGTGGGCGGTTGTGCCATCACCGAAATCCCAATGATACGAGAGAGCCGGCACGCCCTCCGCGGCAGGCAGGGCGCGGAAATTCACGGCCTCACCTGTTTGCGCTACCTTTGGGACATCCAAAGTGACCGCAGGAGCTGACGACGGCACCGAAGTATCGACAATTTTGATCAGTCTTACCGAATGCGGAGGTTGAGGGCCAACAACCAGGTTTCCTGCTTCGATTGCGATCGGCTTGTCCGCGTTGAGCACGTCATAGGCTTCATGAGGATGGTCTTGGGGAAGGCCGAGCCTACTCAATTCAAGCGTATGCGCGTGCGGTTCCTCGGTCCAGTTGAAAACTGCCACCATCGACTGCCGCGCGTCTTCCTTCAGAAAGTATTCGCTCGGCATTTCGTCCTCGGTGGAAAAGCTCATCAAATCCATGGGGATAGCCGCACGCCCTAACCTAACCATTCGCAACAGGTCCTGGTTTTCAACCAGAGCCAAGCGATCCGGGGTTGCGGCGAGCGTTGGCAGATCATCCCCGATCTCGTACATTCCTCCGGCGACAGCGGCAAGGACGATCTGCACTTCAGCCTCGTCAAGCGACAGCGGCTTTTTCCTCTCGTGCCACGACTCGTCGGGCTCGACTTCCGTGGAGACGCTGAAAGCGTCCGGGTCGCTGACGTAAAAGTTGCGGTTCATGTAGAAGCGCGCCGCGATGTTCGGGTCGGCGTCTTTGCTGGCTTCAAACGAATGGCCGGTGTCTGGCGCGATGCGTCCATCGTCCACGAAGCCGACGGGATTGAGCATCGTGCTGCCATCTTTGTCGAGCAGCACATTGGGGCCCACTGCCTGCCGGATGATTTGGAGCCCAATTCGCTGAGCCTCCAGCGCCGTCGTATGCGGGCGGTAATAGTAGCCCTCAACCGTCGTGTAATCCATAAAGTCGAGCTTGAAATAGCGGATGCCCCATTCCCGGGTCAGGATGCGATATGTCTGGCGGAGATAGGCCTGTGCTCCGGGGTGGGTGGCGTCCAGGATATAGAGCCGGTCGTCGTGACGGTCAACGTAGCCGATGAGGATGGGCCGGCCCTGCGCGTCCCGGACCAGCCAGTCTTTGTGATGTTCGTAAACCCACGATCGTTCCGAAACTTCAAAGGGCGCCGTCCAGAGGGCGGGCACGAGTCCCTGATCGGAAATCTTATGCTCGACGCTCCACATCCCGTGCGGAAACTGCGTGGCATTCGCGGTGGTGTATTCGCCGCGAGCGTAATCGTAGCCTTCGTCAATGTGGAAATAATCGTACCCCAGCGGCTTCAGATGCTGGGCCAGCCACCGGGCATTGGTAAGGACTTCTCCCTCGTTAATTCCCGCGTAAAAAGCGGTCCAGCTCCACCAGCCGATGGGAGCTTTCTGGGGAAAACGATAGGGATGAAGGCGATGAACCGCTTCCCCGTAAGCTTCGAGTTCATGCAAATAGTCCCGTCCCACGGAGAACATGACGCACTCCGAGGAGAGCGCTGTTCCCGGAGCTACAGGAAGACTCAACTGAATTTGCTGGTCGGGCGGAATAGGATCCCGGTCGAGAATCGCTTCCGTAGTTCCGGTTGACTCCACCGTAAACGAGGCAATGTGCGCCGTACCCGAGGCATCTTGGCGGACCCGCAGACGGTTGATGGTCAGAAACCGGTCGGAGGTCAGCGCCGAAAGCAGCAAACTTTGTTGGCTCGTCCGGTTGAAGATGAGATCATTGCCAACGCCAAAATAGACCCCGTGCGGAGCCTGGGAAAGGCTGCCAATGTGGATCGTGGGATCCTCGCTGACACTCTCCGCAAGCACTCGATCGTCTTGGTCGCTTGCCCCGAGGTCGACGAGGGGATTACCGACTGCATCCACCACGCGTATGGCCTGGACAGAAATGCTGTTGCCGGTGCCATTGCGTACGGATACGGAAACGTCGCCGTAGGGCTCATCATCGTAAAGGTGCAGGATGCAAACCAAATCAGGCTCGTTCGGCAGGCCGCCGAAGGTGATCTTCAACGCTTGGCCGCGGCCCAGCGCGTCTTCAAAGGGTGTCTCAATGGTTTCATGACGGGGATAATCCGAAGAACGTATCCACCGCCGGCTCACTTCCGCACCCACGCTCGATACCAGTACCGGGTGCGGAAGGTCACGCGACAGAATTTCGTAGGAGCCATCCTGCGCCCTAACCCTGACCGTCAGTTGTTGGTTCCGTAGCATGAAATTCGCCTGGCCCCTACTGGGTAAGGCGGTCCACAAGATCAAAGCACCAAGATATGCCAACGCCATCTTGCTCATGAGCGAATAAACCTCGCAGCTAAAGGTGCAGGTGGCCCGGAGCGCCTGAGCCCTCCCTCGCCGTGAACTTGGGGGCTCATGCCGCGGGCCACAGTCGGGTCGATCAACCGGACCCGTCTTAGAATAGAAGTTTAAATGCAAATTGCATAATTCGCGGTGAATTTGACGTAGAGAGTATCTGTCCAAAGGTCGGGTCGGTGAAGGTAGCATCCGGCAGTCCGAAGTTGACATTGTTGAAAGCGTTGTAAGCCTCGGCGCGGAACTGCAACATGTAACGCTCATGGATCTTGATGTCTTTGAGTAAAGCAAGATCCGTGTCGAATAATCCCGGCCCACGCAGATTGTTCTTTCCGCTATCGCCAAAGGTTCCGATGGCATTGGGCCCAAAAACGGCGGTGTTAAAATACTCTTGGGTGAGCGCATTGTGAGAACGGTTGGGGTCAAGTTTGGCCTGGTTGAGGTTGGTGCCGATGAAATCCGCCCGGTCCACAAAATCCCCGGAGAAGGAATTGTCGAATCCGCTCATGACAGTATACGGAAACCCGCTCTGCCAGGTCACGATAGGAGCCAATCGCCACCCGTTCAGGAACCTGTCGGCCGCTCCCCTCAGGTTGAAATGAGGGACTTCCCAGACGCCCGAGAACTTGATGACGTTGGTAAGGTCGGTCGTAGCCGGACCGTAGTTAAAATTCCGGTCGAAAGGGTTTGTCTGATAGTAGCTCGAGTTGACCGACTCGGAGAAGTCATTGAGCGACCGGGACCAGGCGTAATCTGCAAGCAACGAAAACCCCTGGGTCACCCTCCTTTCCACGCTCAACTGAAGAGAATTGTAGTTGGAGTTGAACCCGGAATCCATCATCCCGATGGGCCCGAAGTTGAGATAGGGCCGGCGCTGTTGGAGGTTGTCCTCCGTGGAATTGCCCGGCATGTATAGGCCGGCGTTAATGTCGGCCATGGGTAACTGGTCCGATGTCCCAAAAAGATGAGTGGCCTTGTTCCCGAAATAGGCCGCCTTGATCAGCCAGCTCTTTTCGAGTTGGCGTTCCACCGTCAAATTCCAGATGGTGATTTCGGGCATCTTAAAACCGAGGGGGAAAAAGTAGGCCAGCGTGGCGGGGAGGGGGAACGTTGCGTTGGAGGGCGGCAGCTTGGGGCCAAAACTCGCCGGAAAGGGGTTGGCGATTCCCGCACTGCCATAGGGATCCGCAAAGCTCACACTATTCAGGGTGACGATGGGCGCGAAAGGCGCCACCCCCGCGTCGTCTTGGTACGAGAGCGTCTCGGGCGGCTGAAAATAGTATCCTGCGCCGCCGCGAAGACTCGTTTTGCCGTCGTTGGTGAGGCGGTAAGCAAAGCCCACGCGCGGCGCGAAGTTGTTCAAGGTGCTGTAATAAGTGCCGCTCGGGCAACCTGGATCAACTGCGAACAACAAGTCCGGCGGAGCATTGGGAAAGCGAGTTGAAACCTTACCCGGCTCGAAACACGGGAGGCGCCCATGGCTGTCTGTGTAGGGCAGCAAAGGTTGCCATCGCAGACCGCCATTCAGCGTCAGGCGCGGAGTGGCCCGCCAGTCGTCCTGGATAAAGGCGGCCCAGTTGTATCCCTTAACGTTGGCGTAAATGCCCCCGCCCTGGGTAAACGTGCCAACATCGCCGAGCATGAAGTCCGCCAGATCGTCTCCGGAGAAGGCGCCCCCGAACTCGAACGAACCGCCCTCCAGGTACTGATTGGCAATGGGCGCGTCCACCCTCAACATCTCTCCGCCGAACGAGAACTGGTGCTGGCCTTTAACCAGGGTCGCCACTTCCCGCAAAGTCTGGTCGCCGCGATTGTACGCGCCCACGTTGGGCCCAATGATGTCAAAGTAACCGTCCACGAGGATGGTGAGCTGCGGCGAGGGTGAGGGGGCAATATTCGCCCCCAGGGCGTTGGCGGAGAAAGGCACGCCGACGATGTAGCCTCCGTCTTGCTTATTCCATCCAAACCACGTGTTGAAGAGCAAATTGGGCGAGGCCGTGTAGGCATCATTCACAGCAATGGTTTGCACCCGCACTCGATTGGCATTGGATTGGATGGTCAGAATGTTGTTGTTCACCACCGGAGTGGCCGGCTCCGTAAATTGGGTGAAGAAATAGTGCCCGCTAAAATGGTGGTTGCCGCGGGAGTAATCGATCTTGCCCAGAACCTGGTCATCGTTGGTATTCGTCGCAGCTCCCAAGTAGTTGAGCTCTTGGCCGCCGGCGTTGGGCAGGGGCAGATCTTTCAGCAGATTCAATGCAACCGAGGAGAGAGAGCCCGGCGGAATCATGTTGTAGGCGAAAGGCGTGCCCGTATTGGGATCGGTAAGCTGGATGCCCCCATTGGCTAAGGAAGCCGCCGTACAGAGACCCGAAGAGTCGTAAGAGGAGCAGTACGATGAAAAATCACCTTCCCGCTCGGCTTGCGTCGGCACCTCGACAATGTTTCCATTGGGCGCCGTCCGCGTGCGTGTTCCTTGGTAGCTCCCAAAGAAAAACAGTTTGTCTTTCTTAATGGGCCCTCCCAGGGTGCCCCCGAATTGGTTCTGCTTCAGCGTGTCCCGGGTCGGGGCGAAGAAGTTGCGCGCATCGAAATCATAGTTTCGGAGGAACTCAAAGGCGTCCCCGTGGAACTGGTTCGTCCCCGATTTGGTGACGATATCCAGGACGCCGCTCACTGCGTTGCCATACTCCGCGCTCATGTTCCCGGTTTGCACGTTGAATTCTTTTATCGCGTCGGGATTGGGAAAAGGCAGGTTCGTGTTCATGTAGGTGTCATTGTTATCTGCGCCGTCCAATTGGTAGTTCACTCCGTTCGGTCCGCCGCCATTGACGGCAGCATATTGTTCGCCGGGGTAGGCTCCGCCCTCGCAGCCCACGCCGCAAAAATAATTCGTGACATCGTTTGCCCCCGGTACTAGGAATACCAGGCTTTGCGCCGTGCGCCCATTCAATGGCAAATTCACGATGCTCTGCTGGTTCACCAACTGCCCGACCGCAGACGAACTCGTGGTTACGAGAGGAGGGCTGCCCGACACGGTGATTTGCTCGGTCACCTTTCCAACCTTTAGAACCACCGCCTGCGTGGCCGCCTGGTTCACGGTCAGCACAATGCCGCTTTGGATGTAGGGACGGAACCCGGTCTTTTCTACCGTCAGCTTGTACGTTCCTACCGGCAAGGCCGGAAACAAATAATGTCCGCCGGTTCCAGTGTTCATGATATGGATAACGCCTGTTTCGGTGTTTTGCACTGTCACGGTAGCCTGGGGAACTCCCGCACCGGACGGGTCAAGCACGGTTCCGTCCAGGCTTGCCGTCGTGAACTGCGCCGCAAGCCGACCCGTTCCAAAGAGCGCCACCAGCAGGACCATAAGATAGGGGATAACTTGACCAGCCGTTACCTGTCGGATTTCGGTCATGGCTTATGCCTCCCGATTCAGAGATCCCTCACCTGATTTGTTCCTCATGGGATTTATTGTAATAGTATTCTTGTATATGGTAATGCCAAGCAGGGACGCGCCAGCATCATGACAAGCCTTTCAACGCATCGCCATTAACAAATAAATAGATGCTCCGGAATCTGAAAACGGTTGCTGGGTAGGCAGATTCCCTACGTGGAGCGACTGATAGGGTCCATCCGACGGGAGTGCTTGGACCACGTACGGGTGTTCAACGAAGCCTCCCTGCGGCGGATCTTGGAGTCCTATTTCCAGTATTACCACGGGGCACGCACGCACTTGTCGCTGGAGAAAAATGCACCGCAGACCAGACCGATTCAACCGCCGGAGCTGGGGTCGGTAGTTGAACTGTCGGAGGTCGGCGGACTGCATCACCGCTACAAGAGGCGAGCGGCCTGAAGAAGCAGTCCCTTCGGGCGATTCGTTGCTTCCTTCCACTGCCGTCGACGCTTGGGGCTCAAGAAAAAGCTACCCGTCGATTCCTGTCGTGGTCTGATCGGCCCCTGTGGACACCCTGCCATGACCTGAGGGCGATAGGCAAGTCGCCGAACCGAAAGTGCGGGTTCCGCCAGTCGGGTCTTTTTCCTGGTGTATTCGAATTCTTGGTGTTGAAAATTGGAGTGATGAACAAAAGGACCTTTCTTAAGTTGGCGGTTGGCGGGACCTGTTTAGGCATGGTCACCGAGCGCGAACGGCAGGCGCAAGCCCAGGTGTACGGAGCTACACGGGGCATGCCTTCTCCCAAGATCAAGGACGTCAGCGTGATCGCTACCGAACCGGC
>Ga0326728_10005405_pt1 | contig 35923 bp, 29 predicted proteins | sample MB3enrmetagenome_FD_207602 | JGI IMG/M metagenome (GOLD analysis project Ga0326728, IMG submission 207602) | Lab enriched peat soil microbial communities from McLean, Ithaca, NY, United States - MB31MN | ecosystem: Environmental > Terrestrial > Soil > Wetlands > Peat | place: USA: New York...
CCGCTTGGAAATCCCGCATAAAGCGCGGGATTCCCACTTTCCCACCGCCACGACGGCGGCTGGATGAGATTTCAAACCGGACATTTCACTTGCTTACAAAACCGGACATCTGCACTTGCTAAGAACAATGCGCGGGCAAAGGCCTGGCTCGGTCTTGTAAACTCGGCTGCATGAGCAGATTGCGGATTGCCGGAGTGATTCCGGCGCGGCTTCAATCGACCCGGCTGGAGCGCAAGGTTCTGCGGGAGATTGCAGGCCGTCCGATGGTGGAGTGGGTCTGGCGAGCGGCGCAGTCCAGCGGGCGCATGAATCCGGTTCTGGTGGCGACCGACGCTGAGGAAGTGGCAGAAGTTTGCCGCATGCGCGAGATTCCGGTGGTGATGACCTCGGCCGATTGCGCCAGCGGTTCGGATCGGGTGAGGGAAGTCGCGTGCCGGATTGAGGCCGACATCTACGTCAACATCCAGGGCGATGAGCCGACGCTTGCGGCCGAGTTCTTTCCTCCATTGCTGGACCTGTTTGAGCGTCCGGAGGTTGAGGTAGCGACGCTGGCTGTTACATGCGCGCAGGAGGATGTCTCGAACCCGAACGCGGTGAAGCTGGTGACGGCTCTCGACGGGCGCGCGCTTTATTTCTCGCGGGCGACGATCCCGTTTGACCGCGATGCGTCGGGGTTCGCGAGCTACCGGAAGCATCTGGGAATCTATGCGTACCGCAAGGCGGCGCTGGAGCGGTTTGCCGCGCTGAAGCCCTCGCCGCTGGAGAAGCTGGAGAAGCTGGAGCAGTTGCGGCTGCTTGAGAACGGCATCGCGATTTACGTTGCGGACGCGCCGAGGGACACGATCGGTGTGGATACGGAAGAGGATCTGAGACGGGCGGAAGCGGCGATGAAGCAGCTCCTAGCTTCCAGCTCCTAGCTTCCAACTGTTCCATGCTCGAGGCGGCGATCTTGGATTCGAACCGGACTTCGGAATTGGGAGCAAGATCCGGAGTGCGCGGCTTGGCCGTTTGCGCGACGATGAGATTGCCATGACAAAGCGAACGATTCCATCGATTGACTCCGAGGCTGCCTGGAAACAGGTTGCCGCGCGCGACGGAGCGGCGCGGTTCTTCTACGGTGTGACTTCGACCGGGGTTTTCTGCCGTCCGAGCTGCTCAAGCCGACGGCCGCTCAAGGCCAACGTCCGGTTCTTCCCAACGGTTGAGCAAGCGCTGGCCGCGGGTTTCCGGCCCTGTCTGCGCTGCCGGCCGATTGCATCGAGCAGCCCTTTGGAAAAGGTTCGTGCGCACATTGAGCAGAACCACGACCGCGCTGTTTCGCTTGCCGAGCTTGGCCGCGTCGCCGGGTTGAGCCCATTTACGGTTCAGCGGCTGTTCAAGCAGGCGATGGGCGTGAGTCCGCTTGAGTACCAGCGGTCGCTGCGTGCCGGCGCGCTTCGGGCGTCTCTGAAAAGGAAGGTTTCCGTGACGGATGCTTTTTATGAAGCAGGATTCGGTTCCTCGAGCCGCGGTTACGAGGGCGCGGCTCTGGGTATGACGCCCGGCCGTTTTGCGAAGGGCGGCAAGGGCGAGCGGATTTTCTACTGGACGGCGACATCGCCGTTTGGCTGGATCGTGGTGGGAGCCACCGGGCGCGGGCTTTGCTGGCTGGCGCTGGGCGGGACGAAGGCGGAGGCCGAGGCCAGTTTGCGCGAGGAGTTTCCGGCGGCGGAGTTGAAGCGCGATGCCGGGCTTGGAGGCTGGATCGAGGCGGCGGTGGCGGCTGTCAGCAGCGGCACTGCTCCCAGCCAGGGCCAGACCGGAACGGAGTTGGACCTGCGGGGGACGGTGTTTCAGCTGCGTGTTTGGCAGGCGCTGCGGCGGATTCCGCGGGGCGAGACGCGGACCTACTCAGAGCTGGCCAGGGAGATGGGCGAGCCGAATGCTACGCGGGCGGTGGCGCGAGCCTGCGCGCTGAACCGGGTTTCGGTGCTGGTTCCTTGCCACCGGGTGGTGGGCAAGGACGGATCGCTGACCGGATACCGCTGGGGCGTGGAGCGGAAACGTCGGCTGCTGGAGGCGGAGAGGCAGGTTCCAGCTTCCGGCGCCTAGCTCGTTCCTTTGCTTGCAGTGGCGGAGATGCCCCGGTCCGATCTGTACGACTTCCCCCGGTCTGTGCCGCTTCGTAGATCCCCCCCGGGGGGGTGATACCACCGCCCCCTGCCGAAAGTCCTGTGAGTCTTTGTTTTCAATGAGACAAGGTCTGATAGCTTAACTTAAGCCATTTATTATCATTAGCTTGTGTTCTGCTGTTCCTGAAAATAAAGGGGTTATGGCCAAGTGGTTAAGTGGTTAAGTGGTTAGGTGGTTTGGCGGCAAGATGACGGCCAGTTATTGGCTTAAGTAACGCACAAGATCAGGATAGTACGGTGGGAGATATAAGTTGCAACGATGGGTTGCCGGGAAGCTTCTTGTAATGAAGTGGTTAGAAGATTTTCCGAAAGCAGGGGATTGACCTGTGAGGGATTGGCGGAATCGGCGGGTTTCCGGGTTGGCGAGTTGGCGCCCGCTGGCGCAGGCGTAGCAAGATAGCAGGTTGGCGGGTGCTGTGGCGGGGTGGAGCAGGTCGCATTTGAGGCGGAGTTTTGCAAGTACAGAAAATAAAGGGGTTAAAAACTGTATTTTCGTAAGTGCAGAAAATAAAGAGGTTAGAAGGATCTGTTTTGTAAGTGCAGAAAATAAAAGGTTTACCATTGTAGATCTTACAGGTGCAGAAGATAGAGGAGTCGCGGAAGAGAGTAGGTCGATTTTGGTGTGGAATCTTGCAAGTGCAGAAAATAAAGGGGTTATAAACATAAATTTTGTAAGTGCAGAATATAAAAGAGTTGTAGGCGTTAGTTTCATAAGTGCAGAAAATAACAGGGTTATGGGAGTGCGTGGGGATAGATCCGAAGACGGGGTTGGGTGTTGGAGACGGGTTGAGTGGCTGAGCCTGACCATACCTCCAGTGTGCGGCAAATGGGGGAAATTATATGCAAGTTAGACGGGTGTGATTTTGGGGGAGTCTATCCCGACTTCCCAAGTGCGGGCAAGCCGAGGCCGCGCGCTTTCGTAGCTGGATCGGTCTTCCAGGGACTCGCGGCGGCTGCTGCTCCTATATAGGCTCCTCTTCTAACAGTTCCGCTGTGGGCTGGTTCATGCGCATGGTGGTGATGGCTACTACGCTGAGGAGAATGAGCAGGGAGCCGGCTATGGTTCTGCGTTCGAGGGTTTCGCCGCCGAGGAAGTATCCGATGAGTACGGCTACGACCGGATTGACGTAGGCGTAGGTTCCTGCCTTGGTGGGGGATTGGTGGTGGATGAGCCAGACGTAGGCGGTGAAGGTGACGATGGAGGCCGCCACGACCAGGTAGGCGAGCGCCATCCAGGCTTTGAAGGAGACGGCTCGGGGATCGAAGCCGTGCAACTCGCCCATGAGGGCGGAGAGGAGAGCGAGCATGAGTCCGCCGGTGAGCATCTGTGCTCCGGAACTCATCAGTTTGGACTCGGGGAGGGGCAGGCGGCGCATGATGGCCGAGGCGATGGCCATGCCGAGCGAGGCGGAGATGAGCGCGAGGGCTCCGGCGCGGTCGATGGGGGCTCCGCCCAGATGGAGCGAGGGGCTCATGAGGACGGCGACTCCGGCGATGCCGGCGAGCAGAGCGAGGGCCAGGCGCAGGGAGAGCCTCTGGGTGCGCAGGACGAAGATCTCGGTGAGCGCGACGAAGACGGTCATGAGGGCCATCATGACGCCGGTGACGCCGGAGGGGACGCGCTGGGAGGCCCAGAAGACCATGCCGAAGTTGAGGATGAAGATGAGAAATCCGAGCAGGAGGGTGGAGAGCCACTGGCGCGGGGTGGGGGAGCGGTCCCCGCGAGCGATGCGCCAGCCGTAGACGGCGATGCCGGCGATGAGGAAACGGATGGCGGCCATGAGGAAGGGCGGAAAGTCGTGGACGCCGACGCGGATGGCGAAGTAGGCGGAGCCCCAGACGAGATAGACGATGGCGAAGGCCAGGAGGGTCTTCCAGGTGGGGGCTGGGGTTTCGGGGGGCATAGGGAAAGGTTAGCAGTTGGGCGGGGATGGTGCAGCGAGGCAGCGCCCGCTTGCGCGGGCGTAGCGAGTCAGCAAGTCAGCGGAGTTGGTGACGGAGCGAAGGGGCGGTCTCTCGAATCCCCAAACGCGAAGGCCATGAGAGAGAACCGGGTTTTCTCACACCCAGTTCTCGACCTTGAGGCCGGGGACGCGGGCGAACTCCCGGGTGTTGTTGGAGACGAGGGTCAGGTTGAGATGGCGGGCGTGGGCGGCTATCAGTAAATCGTTGGGACCTATGAGCGTGCCTTGCGCTTTGAGGGTTGCGCGAATGTCTCCGTAGTCGGCTGCCGCAGCTTTTGGGTAGTCGAGCACCTGGACGTGCTGGAGAAGAAAGTCGAAGGCCTGCTGGGTCTGCTCGCGGCGGGGAGAACTGGCGACACCGAAGGCAAGCTCAGAGAGAGTGATTGCCGACATGCACACCGCGCCGGTGGAGACGCTTTGAAGCCGCTGTTCGAGAGCCGGGCTCTTGCCCCTCATCAGGTAGGAGCAGATATCGGTGTCGAGCATGTAGGCGATCATCCGAAGTCTCGCTCTTCGAGGGGCAGATCTTCAACGTCCTTCATGAAGTCGCTCGATGCGACCGGGTGGGAGTTGAGGTAGGCGGAGAAGTCCTTGGGACGCGGGGAGAGGATGACGTTGTCGCCCTCTTTGCGGATGTAGACCTCGGTGGTGGAAAACTGGAACTCCTTGGGGATGCGGACGGCCTGGGAGCGGTTGTTCCAGAAGACTTTTGCAGTAGCGGCCATGACGGGTCACCTCCGGGCATCTGCCATATACATGAGTATATGCCAACTTCAGATAGAAGCGGAAGTGCGGGCGGGCTCAGCAAAGGGCGAGGGAGGACGGCGCAGATGCCGAGTTAATCCTCAATGCGGTACGAGAACTCTTCGATGACCGGGTTGGTGAGGACTTCGCGAGCGATGCGCTCGACCTGCTGACGGGCGGCGTCGGCGGCGAGGCCTTCGGCCAGTGAGAGCTCAAAGTACTTGCCCTGGCGCACGGAATCGACTTGAGAGTAACCGAGCTTGCGGAGAGCGTTCTGGATGGTCTGGCCCTGGGGGTCGAGGACCGAGGTTTTCAGCGTGACATAGACATGCGCCTTCATGATCCCTGATTATAGAAGCACAGGCCTGAGTCGGCAGGTTGAGCGGGTTTTGTCTGGTGGTTGCGGTTGGGAGCGCCTTGCTACCGATTGCGAGCACCGGAGTGGAACGATCCAAGGAGATCATAGTAATGGTGAATTATCTTGAACTGCCGGTGGGCGAGCGCGCACCGGAGGTATTTCGCGCGGTCATTGAAATCCCCAAGGATGGCACGCAGAAGTTCGAATACGACAAGCAACTGCACGTCTTTAAACTGGATCGCAATTTGCACTCGCCGGTGCACTATCCGGGCGACTACGGCTTTATTCCTTCTACTTTGAGCGAAGACGGCGATCCGCTGGACGTGCTGGTGCTGGTATCGAGCCCTACTTTCCCGGGGTGCGTGCAGGAGGTTCGGCCGATCGGATTGCTCGAGATGCTGGACCAGGGCGTGCTCGACGAAAAGGTGCTGGCGGTGGGCAACGCCAATCCTCGCTATACGAACCTGTGGAACTACACGGATATTTTTCCGCACCTGCTCAAGGAGATCACGCACTTCTTCTCGATCTACAAGGATCTTGAGGGCAAGCGCGTGGAGGTGAAGGGCTGGCATGACGCCAGCTATGCGCGCAATCGGGTGGTGCACTCGATAAAAATGTTTGCCGACGATAAGGCGAATCGCGAGAAAGCGCTCAAAGGCGTAAAGGAATAAGCGAAGGACGGGCAGAGGCCGGCGGCGCTAGGCGTCTGCCGGCCTCTGCTTTTTGAGGCCCCAGATGAACGCGTAAAGCAGTGGGCCGAGCAGCAGCACCAAGGCCGCAAAGGCCAGCGCGGAGAGCGAGCCGATGAGTTTTTCGCTCCGCGAGGACCACAGCGCATAGGCGATGAGCAGGGCTGGACCGAGGCCCAGCAGGCAGGCAGTGAGGCGATTGCCGGCGCGGAAGGGCCGGGGGAGATCGGGCTCGCGGAAGCGCAGCACGGCGAGGGCAACGAACTCCAGCAGCAGGCTTGCGCCGTAGAGGATGAGGTCGATGGAGATAAGCCGCTCAAAGGGCAGGCCGATGGCCAATGCCCATCCGATGCCGCAGACGAGGATGCTGGCCCATGGCGCTCCGCGGCGGTTGCGGGCTGCGAGGATGCGGGGCAGCATGCCGTCCTCGGCCATGGCCATGGGCAGGCGGGTGTAGCTCATCGCCAGTGCGTTGAACATGCCCACGCCGTTGATGCATCCGCCCGCAACTACGGCCAGCGCCAGCAACGGGCCGCCCAGAGTTCGCGCGGCGGTAGCCCAGTCGCCGGTGGAAAAGCTGTTGACCGGCATTCCGGCCATGGCCATGGCGGCAAGTGGAAGAATGTAGCTGGCCATAGTGAGCAGGATGGCAAGCATCATGCCGCGCGCATAGTTGCGCTGGGGGTTATCGACGTCGTGGGCTACGGTGGAGGCGTTGTCCCAGCCCATGTAGTTCCAAAGGGCGACGAGCAGGGCAGTGGAGAAATCAACTCCTTGTGAGGGCGCTCCCCATACGGCAGCGGGATGCGCCGCGAGACCGTGCCACACACCAAGCGCGACAAGAACCGCAAACGGCGCCGTGAGCAGGAGAAAGAGACCTACGGAATCCTTGCCGACTGCGGGCGCGCCGAGCAGGTTCCAGGCGCAGCAGAGCGCCACAACGGCTAGCTTCCATGCGTACTCGCGCCAGCCGGCGGTGAGGGCGGGGTCGAACTTGCCCAGGTAAAGCACGAAGATCGACGGGTAGAGCGCCATGTCGAAGATGCTGGCGGCGAGCGAGAGCCAGCTCTCCTGGTATCCCCAGAACGGGCCGAGGGCGCGGCGTACCCAGACGTAGAATCCGCCGTCGGCGGGTATGGCGCTGGCCAACTCGCCGATCATCAGCGCGGTGGGCAGGCTCCAGAAGATGGGCAGGATGAGCAGGATCAGGATGGCCTTGAAGTATCCTGCACCGCCCAGAATGTCCTCGATGCCATATGGCCCGCCCGAGACCATGAAGAACGTGGCTGCCACCAGTGGCAGCAGGCCCATCTTGCGTGCTCTGGATTGTGGCGAACGGGACACAAAGTGAATGTACCATCGCTGCGCGATTCAGTGGCCGCCGGAAGGAAGACATGGGAGCGGTTCGCGTATTGGGGCGGCTTGAGGGTATAATCCGAGGTGGGCCGGAGAGATGGCCGAGTGGCTGAAGGCGGCGGTTTGCTAAACCGTTGTACGGTCAAAAGCTGTACCGGGGGTTCGAATCCCCCTCTCTCCGCCATTCCTTTCCATATCTATCTGAGGTTAATCATAAACTAAAGATAATAAGCAATTTACTCCAATTCTCTATTGTCGCCCTTGGGCGCATTTATCGCGCCAATTCCGTCTATTCTCCCTGTTTTGCACGACAAAACGCCTCCTGCACGGCAAAGGGTGTTTTGTTGGGATCATATCGGTGAATAGGACCAGTTTCGGCCTCCGCGGCGAATTCGCGTCATGTCTCCCTATTCGGACTCCGCGGCCGACGAGGACGATGCCATCTGCTCATAAATTTCCTTCTCGTGCCGCCATGGCGCCCATGGGCGAACGACCGCCCGATCTGGACCGACGGTCGAACGAGAGGGGTACTGATCAAGACAGACAGATCCGACTGGGGCTGTTACGCTCGGCCATCCCTTAGGAAGATATGTGGAGAGATCCAAGATCAATTGGGCCGACAGTACGTTCAACCCGTGGCAGGTGTACGCGCCCGGTCGAGAGCATGTTGATGTCGGCGGCCATCGGAGTGAGCAATGTACTGAACGATGCCTTGTCCACGGCCTTCTTCGTGCTCGGCGCGGATGGCTGCCGGGACTTTCTCACACGCAACCCCGGCCTGACGGCACTCTATTTCCTATCGACCGGAGGCCGAACCGTGAAGCAGATAGTGTTGGAATCGGCCGATACGACACTGCCCGAGGGAAGCTTTCTGCGCCTTGAGGACGAGTGAAGAAGAGCGGTCAGCTTACTGCAAGACCAGCAGTGTCCACTATCTTTCGCTCGTTCGATCCTCCTCGGAACTGAGGGGTGTTGTTGGGATAACGCTGTTTTGCCACTGGCCCCAATGGGGAGCAGTGGCAAAGCGGTTCACTCGAAGGCCGAAACGTCGGCTCGCCAGTTCATTTGCAGATAGCGTTTGCTGCCCATTCGAGCTGCAGCTAAAGGCCGTAACGGAACAACTGGTTAGTGCCGCGGCGGGCTTTGGTCGGCATGCGGCCATTGTTTCTTGCGGCATCTACGCAGGGCAGAAGCAGTTATTGGTGTGATCAGTGGGATTACCCCCGGCAGAGCCGGGGGTAATCCAATTCATACTAGAACCCGAGCTTGATTGAGAATTGAATGATTCTCGGGTTGGTGCTCATTCCAGTGATGGTCCCAAAGGCAGAGCCTGTCGGACCTGTGTAGGCCAGGTTTGGATCCCCAAAGTTGGGGTGGTTGAACGCGTTGAAGAAGTCCGTCCGGAATGTCGCATTGGCGCCTTCCCTCGGCCAGTGCGCCTGGAAACTCTTGGCGAGCGAGATATCGGAAACGACCTGGTCAACCCCCCGTATCACGCCGTTGGGGGTGTTTCCATAGTCAGTGGCAATACCGTCGTCACCGATAATTGCCGGGGTCGCGAGGCAAGCCGTGTTGACGTAGCCGTTTCTTCTGCTTTGGAGCGATCCCGAAGTCGGGAGACTCTTGGCAGTGCAACCCGCGGCGAAGCTCGCCCGATCGGTGTTATTGCCGTAAATGTTGTTGGTGGCGGTGTAGCCGATGCTCTCCTGACGGCCGTCCTGAATCAGCGTCGTGGTTGAAACGCTCCAGCCGCCAAGCGTTTCCGTCAGCAGATGAGATTGCTTCGGGCTGGGAAGACTATAGACCAGGGAGAGCACGAACCGTACCGGCCGGATATTTTGATCCGGTCCGTATCCTTTGCGCAGATTGACCTGATCGCCGGATGGTCCGGTGACGTTGGTCCCGGTGGAGAAGTCGGGGACGGGCGACAGCAATCGCGCCCATGTGAAGGAAGCCTGGTACATCAAACTATGCTTCCATTGCTGCGACAGCGATGTCTGCAAAGCGTTATACCAGGCTTCGTTGCCCATCCGCCATTGCCACATCGAGTTCGGCGCCCACCCCAGATATGGTTTGCGCATGTTGACGTTGGCAACCGTATTTTTGGTCTGGCCACGAATCGGTTTTGCCGCAGAGGCCAGAGGCGCCGTGTTCATCGAGGCGCCCATGATGAGGTGCAGGTCGCGTGCCCCGGCATAGGTGACGTCAAGGACGGCGCCGCCAGGGAGCTTGGATTGCAGACCAAGGCTAAAGTGATAGGTTGTGGGCGGACGCCAGTCCATTGCAAAAGAACCCAAGGTGTATCCGGTGTCGATGTTGCCATTGGCTACACCATTGCTATCGACTGAACCTTTATAAGGGATCCATTGCGGGAAGGCCCCGGGATTCGGCAAGGGGTTGGCATCGCTTGCCGCGTAATTCCCCGTTCCTTCCGTGAAACTCCACTGACCGAAGGGAGCCGATGCGCACAGTTGCAGATTCATCTGGCCCTGGGTCGTGGTGTGGTACATACCTGCGCCACCGCGAAGGACGAACCGCTCGGTGCCCGGGATCATCCAGGCAAACCCCATACGCGGATTCCATACATTCTGGTTCTGGCCATTGAACCCGAAGTTGTTCTTCAATTGTTCCACTCCGGAAGGGAGAGGAGTGGGGCCGTTGTAATTGGAGCCAACGACGTAGCCGGCCAGACTGCCTCCCACAGGTGGAGTGGGATTCACGTTGGCCAAATCCACGTTGCCTGCCTTTCCATTGGCAACCCCCAGGTCACCGATGTGCTCCCAGCGCAGGCCCAGGTTGAGCGTGAGACGCTTCGCCACCTTGAAGTCGTCTTGAGCAAACAGGTCGGCGTCCTTGTAGCGCCAGTCGCGCGCAAAATCCCCGAGGCCCTGCAACGACTCATAGATGTTGCTCCACCCAGTCCCGTAGATGTTCGACTGCCCGAGCAGAAAATCGGTCCATGTGAGCGGAATGACATAGGCTTCGAAGTGGAACATCGACATATCGTCACGGCCGTAGGCGAAGGCTCCGCCGAAGGTGAACTGGTGCCTCCCCTTGGTCCAGGACAAAGTGTCTGTGATGTTGTACTCATTCTCACCGAAGGCCGTCGCCGAAGTTGTGCCCGTCGCGAAGCCATCGTAGGCAATGTCGATCAAGGGGTATGCATTTTCCGCGGCCGGAACGGTCATGCCCAGGCTCGAGAAGGTAAAGGCATTGTTGTAGTACATGTTGAAGACCGACCGATGGAGTCCGACCACGAATTGGTTCACCATGTTGTTGTTCACGGTGAAGGTGTCTCCTACCGAGCCCACATCGAACCGCGTGGGGATAAACAGGTCATTTCCGTAGGTGTTGTATAAAACGGTCTGATCGATGAGGCCGGACTCACCGAAATAGCGAAGAGTGATCTTGTCACGGTCGCTCCGCACGTAATCGGCGTTCGCCATCCACTGGTTTTCATTGTAAGAGCCGGGCTTGCTCAGGGATGCGGTGCCCTGAATCTCAAGCGGCTTGGAGGTGTCGATCGTCTGCGGATTGGGAATCATGTATTGACCGTTGGGCAGCTTAACGTTGAACAGCGCCAAGGCCTGAGGAGCGATATTTGAGCCATTGGCGTTAATCACGCCAGCCCATGCGCCGAGGTAGCCGTACTGACCCGCCCAGATCTTTCCCAATCCCGCCGCCGACCGGTCGTTGGTAAGGGGAGGGAGTTGGTCAATCTTATGGCTCGACGGATCAATGCCATTGGACTGCCTGGTGCCCTGCCATGAACCGAAAGCCATGAACCTGTTCCTGACCACGGGACCGCCGGCGGTAAGACCATATTGATTCTGCCGTAGGACCCCTCGCGGCTGACCGTTGAGCTTGGTAAACCAGTCATTAGCGTTGAGATCTTCGTTCCGGAGATACTCCCACGCCGATGCGTGGTAGTCGTTTGTGCCGCCCTTGGTAATGAGATCGACATCGGCTCCGGCATCGCGCCCCGTAGTGGCATCGTACAGGGTCGTCTGCACCTTGAATTCCTGGATGGTGTCGGGATTGGGAACGGGGATTCCCGCCGAATAAAACATGGAACTCTGCATGTCGTTGACGGAGAGGCCGTTCATCTCAAAGTTATTGTCGACCGCGGTGGCTCCCTGGGCCATGATGCTTCCGTTCCCGGGCATCGCCGCCAAGGCGCCGCCGCCTCTGCCGAGGCCCCTGGCGTCGTTGGCCTCTTGCGCCACGCCCGGATTCAAGCCGATGATCTGTGTGTAGTTACGCGAAACCAGCGGCAGGTTCTCAACCATCTCGGAGTCCGTCACGCGCCCCAATTCACTCGATTCGGTCTCCAACTGAACGGTTGAAGTAGCCACGGTAATTGTTTCGGTGACCGAGCCGGTTTGCAACTGTATGTTCAGTGCCTTGGTCTCGGCCACGATCACCTGTACGTCAGGCGACGAGGCTGCCTTGAACCCCTGTTTCGTGACCACGACCTTGTATTGCCCTGGCTGAAGCAGGGAGGCAACATACAGCCCATGGTCGTTGGATTGCAAGGTTCGCGTTTCGCCCGTGGCCACATTGGTAACCTTGACCTGAGCACCCACTATCATTGCACCAGTGGGGTCCGTGATGGCGCCGCTGATGGCTCCTGTTCCACCTGTCTGTGCGTATAGCAGCCCGCAGGCTGCAAATAATGCGCATGAGACGAACACTACGAACGCCCAGCGACGGGACAAGGAACTCTGATTACGATCGGGTTGCATCTGTTGGGTGTTACGCATCGGCTTTCTCCTCTCCGAATCTGGCCTCAGAAATCGAATGGCGAATTGTAAGAAAATACGAACAGAACACGACAGGTTCTGAGCAGACATTTTGATGTCATTTACGGACACCCCACTCCATTAAAGAAATCCTCGGGGGGGATTGGTAACTGCAGCAACTGCATGCACTTAAGCCCCAAGTACGCGGCGGACAGTATTTCCTTTTCAACCTTCCAGCGGTTGCGGTGCATGCTAGCCCAAATTCCCCGCTGGAGGCGCAGCGGAGGGAATGCATTTGAAGCAAAACGCGCCGCCGTGTGCCCAGAGGCTCAGTGCGCCGGCGCTTCGCGCGAAATCGTGGGAGCCACAACGCCGACGGCGCCGATCCATGGCTGATTGCCAGCACGTCTTTCGCGCTGCATAGCCTCTTCGTTGAGATCGAACATACCCGGCATCAAATTCATAGCGGCTTCTGGAGTTTCAGCGAAGTACATGTAGCTCCTGTTGGGCGCAAAGGTCGGCCAATTGGGCTGACCCGGCGCCTTGGGAACGCCAGTGCGCGCAAAGGACGTCCAATAGGCAATCATCGCATCGGATAAGGCGTTCTCTTTTGGGCCCTCCGGCAACGGCCAGTTAGGCGGCAAAACCGCGTCCTTGCCGACATGACCAAAGGTATAGGTCATTTCGCTGCCATGGAAAGCATGAAACCCCCGTGCCTCTGCTGCGGGATAACCATGGTCGAAGAAATAGAGATAAGAGGGCATGCCCGCTTTCGCCTCGTCGCGGACGATCCGTTCGGCGCTCCAGCCAAAGATCGCATCGCGGCTTGCCGCAAGCATACTGCCCTTGATGTCGCTGCTGGGATACAGCCGCAGGAATTCCGGAGCCAAATCGCCATAGCGTTTGTGGATTTCCTCCTCATAGACATCGCTCGAATCCGGCAAATTCTGAAAAGAAGCGCCCATCAACACCGGATAGATCTCGTTGCGATTGAAGCCCATCAGAACAGGCACGAGCGCCTCTTCCTTGCGATCGAAAGTATCGACGAGCTGATGCGGCAGCATCCAGCCATCGATGTTGATTCCTCCAATAAAACCGGGATGTTCCGTCACGGTCTTGGCATCCATGGCCCGCAGCGCTTTGAGGTCTGCTGCACCAAGCGCCTTTTCAAAAGCAGTTCCGTTCTGCTCGGCGGAAGGCAGCCCATGATTCGGCTGCTTCAGTTCGCGGGCGGATTGGATGCCGAGGCTTTCGCCGATCGCCTTCTGAAACAGACCGCGCGACAGCGGACTCGCCATCAGACAGGCAATGCTCACTCCGCCGGCGGACTCACCATCGATGGTCACGTTGCCAGGATCGCCGCCGAACGCGGCGATGTTCTTCTTCACCCATCTGAGCGCTTCGATCTGATCAAGGACACCGTAATTGCCGGAGACGCCGTGTGGCGACTCCGCACTCAGTTCCGGCAACGCCAGGAAGCCGAGCGTACCGAGCCGGTAGTTGATCGATACGAAGACGACGCCGTGCTCCGCGAAGTGCGAGCCCTCATACTGCGGCTCCCAGCTGCCGCCTCTGACAAATCCGCCGCCATGAATCCAGACGATCACGGGCGCCTTCTTCGCGTGCGGCGGCGTCCATACGTTCAGGAACAGACAATCCTCGCTGAGCTTGGGCTGAGAGATGAAAAAGAGACTTTGCGGTGAGTAAGACGTCTCAAAGCAGCTTGCGCCGAATTCGCGCGCGTCGCGAACGCCCTTCCATGGCCCCGCGGCAACCGGAGCGGTCCAGCGCTTATCGCCGACCGGAGGCTCTGCGTAGGGAATGCCCTTGAAGGAGCGCACGCCATGCGCATCCACCAGACCGACAAGCGTGCCTTGTGGCTCGGTAATCGTTATCTGTTTTTGCGCCGCCAGCACGGCAGGTGCCAAACCGAACAAAACTGCCGTGGCTAATGAGATCCTTGCCATTGCTTTGGACATTGTTCCCTCCACAACTATCGATAGTGCCCAGATCTTACTCACTTTTCGATCTTCCGTCTCATTCAGGGAGGTTGTTGGGTTGAATCTTCTTGCTCTGGGCCGCCGGGGGAGCCCAGTGCAATGCGGCCTGGCGATGGAGATAATCCAAGAGAAGTCGATTGAATACTTGCGGGTTGTCCATATTTGCTAAATGTCCGGCATTGGGAATCACAGTGTATTCGCATTGCGGTTCGGCATGTGCCCATATAGGAGCCAACTTCCGTATATTCCCCGCTTTATCATTCGCACCGTGTAGCAAGAGAAAGGGCACTGGAATCTTGTAGCCAGGTTCCTCGTGAAGGTCGTTCCAGAGCTGAGGAAGCAACGCCCTGAACTCGGTCTCGCTTACCTGCGCGAACGCTTCACCTAAATAGGCACAAACCTCTGGATGGGTGCTGAACATACCAGCGCTCTGGCGCAGAAGCAGTTTGTACGGATATAACTTCATTATCGATAGAACTATGCTTGCTAGCCACCGTTCCGCTCGTGAAAGTCTCTGGGTATTAGACGTGCATCCCAGCAGCACCGCCGATTGCACGCGCTCTGGGGCGCGGAATATAACTTCTTGAACAATATTGCCACCCATGGAATGTCCAACGAGAATTGCTTTTTTTGCACAGAGTGTATCCAGTAGCGCTAGTAAGTCCTCTGTGACACGCGCGAGCGTGAACGGGTTGCCTTCAGGTTGCGATTGTCCATGACCGCGTACATCCCAGCACATCACACGAAACTCTCTTGCGACTACATCTAATGTGTCCTTCCACTCTCGATGATCAACACCTGCGCCATGTGTGAATACAACCAGCGGGCGCTCCGCTGATCCTGCAAGCCAGAACCGAAGCGTACTTCCTTCCCTGACGATTTGAGATGACTGCATCATTTCCTCGCCATTACAGGTAGATCCGGAATCTCCGTTCTTGCCTTGTAGACATTGAAGATTGTGACGCTCTAACGGTTCGAACTCTTGATTCAAGAGAGGAAATGCGCGACATAACCCTTCGCGGATGGCGCATAGAGTCTCTCACTCTGTGCAGACAGAATCCTATCGGCACCGCTCGTCACTCAAATGGCGAGCCACCGCCGTAGCCGCTCATCGAGATTCGTCCGTTACTGTTTACATGGCGTCTGCTGAGCAGGGTTTTTGGGCGAATACAAGCCAACATTCCAATTCCAGGCGATGTCTCCGCTGGCTCGGCGTCGGCAAACCACCTGTTCGTTGAACTCGTACATCCCTGGCAAGAGGTGATCGGACGGCTTTGGAGCTTCCTCGAATGCCATGTAAGCACCTGTCGATCCGAACACCGGCCAATCCGGCTGATGCACGGCCTGCGGACGGCCTGTACGAGCGAAACTGGCCCAATAATCTGTCATCGCCTCGGAGAATGCCGTCTCTTGAGGCGTTGCGGGGATCTTTGGCCAATACTGCGGCGTGCGATCATACGTACCAAATACAAAGGGCAATTCGCTTGCGTGGAAGGCGTGCAGACCGGCGGTGTCTGCGGCTGGGTATCCGTGATCAAAAAGGTAGAGGAAAGACGGATGCCCCAGAGCGGCTTGTTTTCTAACCAGCCGCTGCGCGGTCCACCCGTACAGGGCGTCTCGCGTTGTGGCAAATATGCTCTCCTGCATGTTGGCGCTCGGATAGAGCCGCAAAAATTCGTCGGCCAGGTCGCCATAGCGATCGCGAATGGTGGCTTCATACGCGGCTGCATTTGCGGGAGGATGGGGCGCGAGAACGGTTAACGAGCGGATCTCGCCGCTGTTGAAACCCGCCAGTATCGGCACGGGCGCTTGTTCGCCTTTGTCAAAAACATCCACAAGCTGGCGCAGCAAAACATGTCCGTCGACGGTGCCCCATGGGGCATAGCCAGCCGCCGGTGCGGCTTTGGTCAGCTCAGCCGCATCCATTGCCCGCAACGCCGCGATATCCGGCGCCTTAAGCGCGGCAGCGAGATGCGTCCCGCTCTCCTCGGCGGAGGGCGAGCCGAAACTCCTTTGCTTCAGCTCGGGCGTGGATATCATATAGGCGCTTTCTGCGATCGCCTTTGAGAACAGACCTCGCGCGACGGGCGAAGCCATCAAGTACATGACGCTCAGCGCGCCCGCGGATTCGCCCGCGATCGTCACATTGGCAGGATCTCCGCCAAAAGCGCGAATGTTGCGCCGAACCCATTGCAGAGCCTCGATCTGATCGAGCAATCCATAATTGCCGGAGACTGCGAGCGGCGACTCCTTACTGAGTTCCGGATGCGCCAACCAACCGAGGACACCCAGCCTATAGTTGATGGAGACCACAACGATACCTCGGTCAGCGAGCCGCGCGCCGTCATAGAGCGCGTCCCTGCTCGACCCCGTAGTGAGAGCTCCTCCGTGTATCCAGAAAAAGACCGGTGCCTTGCGTGCTCCGGCAGGAGCCCAGATATTGAGCGTCAGGCAGTCCTCGCTCATGGGCGCTGGAGCCCAGGTGTAGATACTCGAAAGTGCGCTTTGTGGCTGGAAGCAAACGGGTCCAAACTCGGTGGCTTGCCTGACGCCACTCCATCGAGGCATTGAACTGGGCGGTTTCCAGCGAGCTGAACCGGTAGGAGGCAGCGCATAGGGAATGCCCTTGAAAACGCGCAGATCCCCTTCCATCCTGCCCTCTATCGAGCCGGCAGGAGCGTTCACGATTGGACCGTTCTTGTCATGGGACGGAGCTGGCATGGTTGTCACTCCTTGAGCGTAACTCGAAGGTGCTGCAGCAACAAGGGCGGCTGCGACCGCCCCGAAAAGCAAGCGAGGAAGTGAAATCGTCATACTGTTTCTCCGACGGTACGGTTTTCGTTTCGAAGTACGCGGGCCAACGCCAGGAAGAGCAATACAGCTACAACGTACAACGACGCGAGCAGATAAAGCGCGATCTGCAAAGAGTGATGAGGATGGCTTGCGCGGAAGAAATCGCTGGCCGCGCCCACGAAGGTGGGGCCAAGGCCTAGGCCGATCAGATTCATGATTAACAAGAGCAGTGCGCCCGACATGACGCGCTGGTCCGGACGCACTTCCTCCTGCACCAGTGTGACCGCCGATGTCAGATAGAAATAATTCAGAAACAGGGTGCAGGTGAGGAACGGCAACGCGAGACGCCAGGTGGGTGCCCAGACAAATGCCAGGTAAAACGGGAGGGCAAGAGTAAGCGTGGCGGCGGGCACCAGCCCGTAGGCCTGTTTCGAGCGCCGCGTGAGCCGGTCTATCACCGGCCCGGAGATGAGCAAGCCACCGCCCATTCCGACAGCCACTACCAACGCGTAATAGACGGCGATTTCTTTGAGCGTCATCCCTTTCTCACGCATGAGAAAGAGGGCAACAAAGTTGATGAGTCCGTACGTGATGAATTGGTTGGCGCCGCTGGCCAGTGCGGCGAGCATGAGAGAAGGCCGAGAAATGAACATCAGCAGTGTTTGGCGGAATCCTGTCTTGCTTGCGGCCACTGGGTCCGAGATGCGATCTAGGCCGCCGCGGCGCGGCTCTGGCACCAGAAAGAGGATACCGACGACCGCGATAAGACCGACGGCGCCGAGGAAGACAAATGCATAGCGCCAATTGAAAGCGGCAGCGATGGACGCGCCAAAGGCAATCCCCAGTGCTGCTCCAATCGGCGGCCCGATGTTGTAAAGGCCCAGCGCTCTGCCGCGACGTCCTGGCGGAAAATAGTCGGAGATGATCGAGTAGGAGGGTGGAACGCCGCCTGCTTCGCCGAAGCCGACCGTCATGTAGGCGATGGCAAATTGCAAGAAGTTGGCCGCACCGCCGCAAAACATGGTTGCAAGGCTCCAGATCGCACAGGCCGCAGCGAGAACCCTCGACCTGTTCGTCTTGTCAGCGAGCCACCCGACAGGAATCGAGATGCAGCAATAGAAGAGCGCGAAATAGAGCCCGCCAATTCGTCCCAGTTGGCCATCGGAGACGTGCAGACTGTCCTGGATGGGCTTGGCAAGAATGCCCGGCAACTGCCGGGACAGGAAGTTCAGGACATACACCACGCACAGCATGCCAAGCGCAATCCAGGCACGTGGCCCGGGTGGGGCGGGTTGCGGCTTTGACAGTTCACCGGCTGGCCCACGCGGCCCGGTCGGCGTTGCGGATGTATGTGATGTCATGCTCACCTGCCCTTCCTCAGAAAACTTCAAACAGGGCCGCCGCGCCCATGCCACCGCCCACGCACATGGTCACAACGACGTATCGGACTCCCCGTCGACGGCCCTCAATCAACGCATGTGCTGTCAGGCGGTTGCCAGACATGCCATAAGGATGGCCGATGGAGATGGCGCCGCCATCGACGTTCATGCGATCGTTGGGAATACCGAGCCGGTCGCGGCAATAGACCACTTGCACCGCGAAGGCCTCGTTCAGCTCCCAGAGCCCGATGTCGTCCATTTTTAGATCGAAGCGCTTCAAAAGTCTGGGGACAGCGAGAACCGGCCCGATTCCCATTTCGTCAGGTTCTGTGCCGACAACAGCCATACCACAATAGCGGCCGAGTGGCTTCAGGCCGCGGGCAATGGCCAGGTTTGCTTCCATGACCACACAGGCGGAGGCGCCATCGGATAGCTGGCTTGCGTTGCCAGCGGTAATAAAGCCGTCCTGGCGCACCGGCTTGAGCGAGGCGAGGCCATCCATGGTCGTGTCAGGCCGGTTGCCTTCATCGCGCATCAGCGCCACTTCCTGCATCGAGGTCTCGCCGGTAGTCTTGTCGGTCACTGACTTGATTGTTCTTACCGGGATGATCTCCGCATCGAAGCGGCCGGCGGCCTGGGCTTCAGCCGTCCGGCGCTGTGACTGAAACGCGTACTCATCCTGCTGTTCGCGCGAAATGCCGTACCGGCGAGCGACAACCTCAGCTGTGTCGATCATCGGCATGAAGATATCCCGGTGAAGAGCGAGTAGCTCCGGGTCGGAATCGATACGGAGTTCGGCCGTCTGCACCAGTGAAATCGAATCCACGCCACCAGCCACGACGATGTCCATTCTGTCCATGACGATCTGTTTCGACGCCATGGAGATGCTCATGAGACCGGACGAACACTGTCTGTCAACAGTCTGTCCAGCCACAGAGACAGGCAACCCCGCGGCCAAGGCGGCGGTCCGCCCGATCGTGTGCTGCAGACCCTGAGGCAGCGCCGACCCCACGATGCAATCCTCGATATCACCAGGCTCAACATTGGCACGCGCCACTGCGGCGCGAATGGCGTGAGCGGCCAAGGTCGGGGCAGGGGTAGCGTTGAATGCGCCCCTGTATGCGCGTCCGATAGGAGTGCGCGCTACGGAAACAATCACTGCATCACGGCTCATGTTGCGCATAGGCCACAGCTTCACGTTTTCTATTTGAGTCGCGATTTAGGAGTAATTGCCATCCACGCTGATCGCCTGCCCGGTAACATTTCTTCCTGCCGGCGAGCTTAGGAAAAGGCACATGAGAGCAACGTCGTCCGCAGACACCATGCGGCGGAGGGAAATATGCCTGAGGTAATCCTCCCGCATCGCCGTCTCCTCGATGCCTTCCAGCTTGGCGCGAGCGCGGATTACGCCATCCATCCTTGGGCCTTCGACAATGCCGGGCAGTATTGCGTTCACCCTGATGTTGTCGGGGCCGAGTTCTTCGGCAAGCGATTTCGCGATTCCCACGATGGCCCATTTTGTCGCCACGTACGGCGTGCGCCACGGAATGCCCATACGACCGGCAACAGACGAAATGCAGACTATGTTGGCGTTCTTAGACGTCCGCAGCATGGGTACGGCATGGTGCAGACAGCGATACTGGCCATTCAGGTTTATTTCGATTACGCGCTTCCATTCTTGTTCTGAAATCTTCTCCACTCCGGCTGTCGGGCCCGCGATGCCAGCGCAATTGATCAAGACATCGAGGCCGTCAAATCTAGCCTGCTGCGTCTCAAAAAGCGCTGCGACCTGAGTTTCATCGCCCACATCGGCGTGGGACGCCTGACAGGAAGGGATGCGCTTCTGGAATGCGGCCAGGGCTGCGTCGTCGATGTCGCAGACGTGAATCTTGGCGCCCGTCTCGGCGAATGCGGATGCAATGGCGGCTCCAATACCGGAGCCGCCTGCTGTCACCAGCACCCGCAATCCCTGCGGGAGATGGAATCGATCTTGGAAGGTCATCGTTGTCTCACCTTTCATTGAATTTCAATCCGATGACAAGATACCACCCGTTTCAATCAGACGAAATGAACATTCTCCGGGCCCTTCAGTTGCAAGATCTCCCTTACTTCCGCGGGCGTGGCGATTTCAAAGTAGAGTTCGTCGAGAATGCGGCGGATCTTCCTGACCTGCTCGGCGTTACTCGTCGCCTTGATTCCGGGGCCGAGATAGAGGTTATCTTCTAGCCCAACTCGCACATTTGCCCCCATGATGGCTCCCATGGTCAGAAGAGGCATCTGGTGGCGTCCTGCACCCAATATCGAGAGATGATAGGCATCTCGTCCGAATAGGCGGTCCGCCGTCGATCGCATTACAAAGAGATTTTCCGGGTCTGGACCGAGTCCACCGAGGATTCCGATAACAGCTTGTATAAAAAGCGGCGGCTTGATGATGCCGCGATCGACGAAGTAGGCGAGATTGTAAAGGTGGCCGACGTCGTAGCACTCGAGTTCGAACCGAGTGCCGCCTTCTCCGAGATTGAGAAGAATGTATTCAATGTCAACGAAGGTATTCCTGAACACACAGTCTTTCATGCCCACGACCTTGGGCTTCTCCCAGTCATAACGCCAGTTCTTGATCTTGTCGGCTATGGGATGAACGGAATAGTTTATCGATCCCATGTTCAGCGAGCACATCTCGGGTTTGGCTTGCAGAGGATAAGCGAGCCGTTCCTCGATCCTCATATTGGAACTGCCGCCTGTCGTGATATTGATGATCGAGTTTGTTCGTTTCGCCAAGGCAGAACAAATCTGTCGGTAGAGCGCCGGATCTCCCGAGGGGCTGCCATCCTCGGGGTTTCTGGCATGGAGGTGGAGGATTGCGGCCCCGGCCTCGCCAGCCTCCACGGCGCTGTCAACGATCTGGGCGGGAGTGATGGGAAGATACTCCGACATGGTTGGAGTGTGGACAGATCCGGTGATTGCGCAGGAAAGGATGATTTTGCGATTAGTCTTGGGCATTTTCAGTCTCGATGAGTTCAATAAGAGAATGATGATAAGAAGCTCAAGCCAAAAGACGACAGGTTCACTCCGGACATTTTAATGTCGTTTTCGGACACACGCCATAAATTGAGGATCCGGTGCGCCCGGCTCTTTGGTTCTGGAACAAATGCAGAAAAAGTCGCGAGCGCTGTCAAATGGGGGTATATTGGTTCGCGGCTGAAAGGTAAACGCAATTTCAGGACAATTGCCGGTGGGGAAGACACAAACCGTGCACGGACCTGTGAAACCGAGTGCAGTTCATCCGCGCCCAGGAATCGTTCGATCCGAGGGTGCCTCGCAGCCCGGGCGCACCTGGCGTCAACTGTTGAACCACTTGAATTGAAGGGGGATCCGGAATGACATCGCAATCGGGTTTGTACTCTTTCCTCGCATTGAAGCCACATCGGACTTGTCTCAGCGTCCTGCTCGTGAACTGTGCGCCTGCCCTTCTTTCCGTGCTGATTCTGCTGCCCCTCTTCGCTGCATTCGCATTCGCTGCCGGTGCGCCGGGAAATTCGCGCGTCGCCGGGCCGGTTGTCCATGTAGCAACTGGCCAGCTGCGTGGAACCTTGCAGGGCACCACGGCTGTCTTCCTCGGAATCCCCTATGCCGCTCCACCCGTGGGCAAACTGCGCTGGCGCGAGCCGCAACCGCCAATCGCCTGGGCCGGGGTGCGCGACGCCACCAAGTTCGGCAGCTCCTGCGTCCAGATTCCGGAAGGCATCGGCGGCTTCATTCAGCCGCTGGCTGCCGCCTACGGAAGAACCTACAGCATCGTGCCGGTTGCGATCTCTGAGGATTGTCTATTCCTCAATGTCTGGGCGCCCAATTGGCCGGTGAAGACTCCCTTGCCCGTCATGGTCTGGGTTCACGGCGGCAGCAACCGCGCCGGAGGCAGCGCGGAAGACAGCTACGACGGCGCCGCGCTGGCTGCTCGCGGCGTTCTCGTGGTCACAATCAACTATCGCCTTGGTCCCCTCGGGTTCTTTGCCCATCCCGAGCTGGCTGCCGAATCGTCGCACCACAGTACGGGCAATTACGGCCTCCTCGACCAGATCGCCGCACTCCGTTGGGTGCAGCAGAATATTGCGCAATTCGGCGGCGATCCCAGCAACGTCACCATCTTCGGCGAGTCCGCCGGCGCTGTCGATGTCACCACTCTCATGGCCTCCGCTCTCAGCGCCAATCTCTTCCGCCGTGTAATCGCGGAGAGCGGCCCTGCATTTGGGTTTGGCCCGGAACGCAGCGCATCCGAGATGACGCCACTCGCACTTGCCGTCGGAACCGCGGCCGGCGGTAAGCCCGGAGCGCAGCTTGAAGCCCTCAGAAAGCTGCCTGCCACGCAGGTTGCGGAAATCGAAAACCGTCTCATCGCCACTCAGTTCCCAGGCTACAATCCCAATGCTCCCGTCATCGACGGCTGGGTCCTGCCGCAATCACCTGCCAAGGCGTACGCCTCCGGCGCTATTCAGAAAGTCGACCTCCTCGTCGGGTTGAACGCAAGAGAGTGGGCTGCATTTCGTGTCGGCGCCGAAGCAGCCCAGCGGAAATCCGGCCAGCCCGCTCCCAAGCCAGAATTTAGCAAGCAGATCAAGACCTTTCAGGATGCGACGCGGCCTCTCTACGGGAATTGGACGGACATCACCGTCGCCACTTACATGGTGAGAGTCATTCTCCATGGCGCGCCCGCTCTAGATCAGATCACCAACGATATCGCCATGGCCTGCCCCATGGGAGCAGAGGCCGCGCTCGTCACCAGCGCCGGCCAGCACGCCTTCGTCTATCGCTTTGAGCGTTCTGTGCCCGGCCCCGGCGAGCTGAACCTTGGCGCATTCCACGCGATTGAACTGCCTTACGTCTTCAACAACTTTCAATCCCGCACTTTCAATTGGCTGCCCTACACCGCAACCGACCACAAGCTATCGGATGTGATACAGGCTTACTGGACTAACTTCGCCAAGACGGGCGACCCCAATGGTCCGGGCCTTCCTCACTGGGATGCATGGACCACCGCCCAGGAGCCGTTCATCGTCTTCGGAGAGAACGGCGAGGCTTCGCCGCACAAGAAGTTCTCGCCGGTGTTTTGTCATCTCTCTCCACAACGGCTGAAGGAGCAACTCGGCAGTCAATAATTTGACGCCAGCCACTGAACGCGCGACGAGGCGCCCCGTCTCAGAAAACTCTGGCCTTGCAGGACGCTAAGGAAGTCCGGCCCGGGGCACATCGACATTGGTCGTCCAGATGGCGGCGCGGTGGTTCGCGGATGCCTCAACTTCGTCGAAGGTAGGTGCGACGCAGGCGAAGAGTGTTCGCCCGTTGTCTCCTCCCAGCATGCACGCGAATGCGCCCATTCCTTCGGTCATGAGTTCTTCAAGGATGTCCCCGCCTTCGGCCACCCGGATCAACCGGCCCTCTTTTGCATCGGCTACCCAAATCGCCCCTTCCGCATCGAGACAGATTCCGTCGGGCGCAACGTCCACCTGACTGAGACGCTCAGCAACCTCGTCGGATGTCGGCGGATCGCCGAAGGCTGCCCATGTCCTACGCCTGCCGAGTACGCCGGAGAGGACATTAAATGCACTGAGTCGATTCATCATTGTTTCGGCAACAATCAATGTGCTGCCGTCCGGAGTCAGCGCCATTCCATTGGGGAAACCAAGTCCCTCGGCCGCGACTCGGGCGTAACCATCCCGCTCGACGCAGATCAGGCTCGCAGTTGTGACTTTGGCGCCGCCCATGAGATCAAACCCGAAATTGCCCACCCAGGCTCGCCCCTGCCGATCGACAAGCATGTCATTCAAATGCCAGGGAGCAAGGCTCCACAGATCGGCGTACTCAACGAGAGAAGAATCGAACTCACGACACAGGATCTTGCGGTCGCGCATGGACGCAATCAGCAGTCGGCCATCGGGCAGAAATCCAAGTCCCGAGGGCCGGCCCGGCACTTCAGCAATGGTCTCCAGCGCCCCATCCAGGGCAACGGCCAGGACTCGCTGGGTGTAAAAGTCCGAGAAGAACAGCCTTCCATCGTGCCAGCGCGGACACTCGGTCAACGACAGGCCACTGACCAGGGTTTCGAACTTTGGCATACTCTTCCTCCGCGAAAATCGAGGGTCGAACGGATTTTTGCCGAAACCTTCACCTGACACCCTTGAACAACGGCATGATACGCCTTTCCCGCGACGATACGACCGATCCCACGACTGGCAAAGTGCTCCGTCAGCCATTGTGAATCAGAGCGGTTCCGAGACGACAGAGCATGCTGCAGGTGGTGTAGGACGAGTTTGGGGGTGTGTCCCGCGCGCTGGGAGATTTGCGGTCAGGATCGAAAACGCGCCGGCGTGCTGCCTGTCCATCTGTGGAATGCGTGACGAAAGTTCGCAGCGTCACTGAATCCCACCAGTTCTGAAATGTCCTCGAGACTCAGTTTCGTGGTACGGAGATATTCCTTTGCGAGGTTGCAGCGCAAATCGTCGAGAATCTGGGAAAAGGAAGTACCCTCGGCGCTAAGTTTTCGATTGAGCGTTCGCACGGTTATGCCGATCGTTCTGGCTACAATCTCCATGCTTGGTGAATGTCCGGGCGTAGATGCAATGATCTGGTAAACCTCGCCGGCGATACCGGTCGATGTCTTTACCTCACCGAGAATGCGATCGCAGGTTTCCTGCAGGGTCCTCCAGGTAAGACCGTGCGCCATGCGTGGCTTCGCAGAAAGAATCGATCTCGGATAGACGAGTTCAGACATCGGCTGGCTGAACCGCGCCGGGCAGCCGAGATAGCGCTTATAAAGGTGGGTGTGGCCTGGAGCTGGATAAGAAAGGGCAACGCGAATGGGAAGGTAAGAGTCGTCTTCGAGCACGCCTCTCAGATGGGTTGCAAGCTGGGTAAGCAGTTGCTCCATGAGAAAACGCTGCAGTGAGTCCGGGTAGGTGACCGATGCATCTGTCGGGAAGATCCATGATACGTAATCGCCTTCTTCGCGCCACGACATGGGTAGAAGGGGAGTTGCCAGCTGATGGAATTTAACGGCCACTTCAAAGTACTCGCGAATGGTGGGACTGCATACCAGGGCGAATCCGTACATTCCGTATGCGGACAATGGAATCCGGCTGCCTGTACGAAACGGGGTCTCGGGAGTCTTTGATAACGCGAGAGCATTGCGGGATACTGTGACGCTTTGGCGAACCGAAATGCGCGTCTCGGGATTGGCGAGATCCTCCAGAGATAGGCCTGTACCCGACAGGCTCGCTTCCGGCGCAATTCCTTCCTCCATGAGGACTTCGACAAGGGCCGCCACCTTGTAGGGCACGAAGCGTTTTTCATTCCAAAGCAGTATTTCCATGACACACGAAGTCCTGTCTTAAAAGAACACTCTTATGTCTGAATTGAACCTGTGCGGCCTAATTTTGCATCATTAACATGCTGAATGGGAAGTGTCTCTTTGCAGATTCTTTAAAATGATGGCAAAAGACTTTCCTGATTGGCCTTGCAGACTGCTGTCTTGGGCACTAACGCACTACCATTGCAACACTCAATGGAGAATCTTTGGCGAAACTCATCCTCCGCCTTCTTGCCTCCTTGGAATTTGGCGGCACTGAACGCATGTCGACCGCACCCTGCATTCTTCCGCAGGAGGATTGTTGTGGGAGCTGAGTTTAACAAACCGATCGAGTTTCGCCTGATGATGGAGTTCGCGCAATTATGACCAAGGAAAATGCTACATCTCCGAAAGCTCCCTTCACCCTGATCGGCAAGTCCGCGATCGTAACGGGGGGCGGACGAGGCATCGGAAGGGCTGTCGTGCAACAGCTGGCGTCAGCGGGCGCGAATGTGCTCGTGTGCGACCTGGATCGAGAATCGCTCCAGGAGACGCAGTCCTCTGTTCACAATCCTGAGCGCATCGCGCTGGTCTGCGGAGATCTGATGCAGCCGGTTCTTGCGCAGGAGATTGTGAATGGCGCCCTCGAAGCCTTCCACTCAATCGACATCATTGTCAATTGCGCCGGTTTCAGTTGGGACAGCGTTATACAGAACACCTCCGACGAACAGTTTCTGGCGATGTTGAATATTCACGTCATGGCGCCGTTCCGTTTGTTGCGCGCAGCCTCCGATTATCTTCGCGCAACCGCCAAACGCGAGATCGCCGCGGGCGAGCGCGTGATGCGCAAGGTCGTAAATATCACCTCCATTTCCGGGACCGAAGGGAACCCCGGCCAAGCCGGTTACGCCGCGGGTAAGGCCGCAGTCATTGGACTCACTAAGACGATGGCCAAAGAATGGGGACGGTACAACATCAATGTGAACGCGGTTGGATTTGGCATTATTCAGACTCGCATGATGCAACCGCTTGAGGCCGGAGAAAAGATCGATATGGCAGGAAGGGATATTTCGATCGGCGTCCGGCCCGCGTTGCTCGATTCGATTGCGACCGAGTGTCCGCTGGGACGCCTCGGAACTCCCGAAGAAGCCGCCGGCGCTGTGCTCTTCTTTTGCTCTCCGTTGTCGGACTTCGTTACTGGCGAAGTGCTGATCTGCAGCGGTGGTTATCATCTTTGATGTGACGGACGTTGTGCATTCTGGTCGCATTGAAATGCGGGCTCAGGGACCGGGAGCTGCGGCACGTCGAGTTCCGCGACTTCGACAGGGAATCCAGGACACTGCGGATGCGCGCCAAGCCCTGGTGGAAGTTCACCGTGAAAACCTGAGAACAACGAGAAGTGCCGGTGCCGACCGACGTCCTGCATGCCCTCAGAGAATGGCAGGAGAAGACGACCTGGCCAGACCATGATCCTCGGAACCAAGAACCAGAAATTGAAACTCAAGATGCGATCAACGCCATCCAGTGGTAAGGGGTAAGTGAAGGTCCGGCACTGTAGACACCGCGCTAGGTCAAGGGCACGCGTTACTTTGTGCGAAAGGCCTTTCAACGCGTATCCCGCGCGCGTTGATTGGCGAGAAGAGCAAGAGCGAAGCTGTTCTTCTCTGGTGCGGTGGACTGGTAGCGGCGGATTACGCCTTTGTAAGTTGCTTGACGCTCTGGTAGGGGCAGCGGGCCTTGGCGATGGGGGCGCCGACGACTTCAATGCGGTTGAGGTCGCGAGTGCCGATGCCGATCTCCTCGGCGTATTTCAGCATGCTGTCGCAGAGTTCGAAGGGAGGCTGGCCGCGTTCGGCCATGGGATCGAAGCCCATGACGGCAGTGGCAACAGAATCCGTGCAAACGGGGTTGAAACCCGCGATCAGGACTCCGGGATGCATGACTTTCGAAACTATTTGGGCGCCTCCTCCCTGTCCGGGGTTTCTGGGGGGCTGTTGGCTGCCCGCAGCCGGCGACTGGGCCCGGCGGGCGTCGTTGTTGGGCAGTTCACCGCCCTCCATTGAGTAGATACCGTCGATGATTGCAAGGTGGATGGGCCGGGCGGCAACAAGCTCGGGAACGACGTGGGGCATGCGATAGCCTGGCTCGTGCGAAGTCATATCAATTGCCGGAGGTGCGCTCCTGGGCGGTACTCGCGAGCCATTGTGGATGGCCGTGCGAACGCCGGGAGGAACGGTAGGCGAAGGCTCGTCCACGGGCACACTTACACCGTAAATCGTGGTGGGCAGAATGCCGAACATGTTCTTCATCGACAGGGTGACGCCGGCGATGCGGTGCTCCTTGAGCTTGGCCAGGGAGACCATGACATCGCAATCGCGGTAGGAGACGTTCATGTCGTATCCGGCATACATCTTTGGGCTGCCGGGAACCATGAAGCGGGCATACTCCTTGGCGCTGCCGAGGCCGTTGGTGTTTTCAAACTCGACGCGGCGCGCGGCGCTGGAGAAGTCCTGGGGATTCCAGTGTACGGAGGCCATGAAGTTTTCAAGGGAGCCGGAGGTAGACGGGCTTTCAAGGAGGCGGATGCGCTTTGCGCCAGCCTTGCCCAATAGATGGACGGTGGCGCCAACGACTTCGGGATGCGGCCAGGTGGTCATGCCGACAGCCAGGTTATCCAATAGATTGTCGCCCCTGCCCGTCATGTTCAGCTTGATGGCGACGGTCTTGCCGTTCACCAGTTTGTGAAGGCCGCCGAGCTGGTCGAACATCCTGGTTAGAGTATCCAGGACCTGGCTGTTGTACTCCTGGCACAGGCCGATGGCGACGCGGCTGGCGGGAGCAGTGTTAGCACGAAGAAAGGCGGATGGTGCAAGGAGCGCGCCGGCTGCGAAGCCTGCGGCGCCGAGGAACTCTCTGCGAGTACTGTTCTTCATAGGTTAACCTCTCATGGCCGCTGCATAGAGCATGAACATGGCTTATGGTCTGCCCAGGGAAATGTCGTGCAAACAACTGGCTTGGGTCCAAATGAGCATCCCAATTTCGGACAATTCTACACCTGTATCGCCTCGCTGGTCCCGTGTGTCTTGAAATAATTCCTGGCGCTAGCGGGAGTCCCCAGGTTAGAAATTATTCGAACGCCAACGGGCTCAATGCGGCACCACGCATCCAGCGGAGCAGATAGCGCCTTGGGTGGGCTCGGTACGGTTATAGACCTGCTTGTAAGTCTGCTGCCTCGCCGGCAAGTCACGCGTGGTGAGGATGGTCAATGTCTTGCCATCGGGCGAGAGGGACCACACTTCCTTGATCTTGAGCGTAGCGTTTCCTGGCATCCCGCCAAACGGCTGGGTGGTCTCAATCACCAGGGTATTTCCCTGCAAATTTGCAGTTACAACGGCATTCTCCATCCGTGTGTCGGTGGCCCTGGTATGGGGGTTGCCGTCCAGAGTGTAATTACGCACCACGCTACCCGATTCGGTAACCTGAAGACTCCTGGCATCTTGATGGACGTTCAAGACTACATCGGCAGCGGCCCGTCCGCCGCCCATGGTTGCGCCTCCCCGTGTGAGCCAATACATCGCATTCGGCGCGGGGTCGCTACCGGCATTGTTCCGGACCCACGATCCGCTGAAGTCAGATGCGGCCAAGGCCATCGCCGGCAGGCAGATCATCCCCAACGCTATCCCAAGCATTCCGAATTGTTTTTTCATAAGGCTGTTCTCATCCTCATCGGCAATTCCATTTCGGTTGCATCCTGCTCATCGCGCTGTCTTGAGGGGCAAAATTCTGAAGCAAATCAGGCCTGCGTGCCGTAGATTTTGACCCCAATTTTAGCGGCAATCGCCCGGATATTGCGCTGCGCCTGCTGATACTCCTCCGCAGAATTGAGGAATTCCACATACATGATGGGATCCTTGATCCTGCTTATGTGGGCCAGAAAAAGCTCATAGTCCATGTTGCCTGTACCATTCATCGCCCAATCGAGGCCAGGAAGCATACCGTCCCACACAAAATCCTTGGCGTGGATATAGGCGATCATGCCCTCGAGCAGATCGAAGGTTGTATTGAGCAGCTCAGACATGCGAAATGCCGTGCCGGCGAAGACCATATTGGTTATATCCAGCCCGCACATGATCCGTTCATCCCCAACATCCTCGCGCAGGCGGCGCATGGCCCAGGGATTATTGATGGCTTCAGTGTTTACCGGCTCAATGGCAACCTTGATCTTGCTGCCCGCCGTCGCCTTACAGATATTCTTGAGGGCGTTGACCGATCTCTCCCAAGCTTGACGGCTCCAGTTCAGAGGGTGCGCTGTGTTTCGATTCGGATACATGCTGCCCGTGTGGGTCAGTATCATTCGGAGGTCCATCTCCTCCGCTGCATGAATGGCATCGATAATGTGTCTTTGCCACAACTCGGCGTCCGGATCGGGAGCAATAATGTTGCCCGCGCAATGGATGTTATAGAAAACCACATCGTGGGCCTTCAGTTGCGCCTTGATCTCTCGCACTTCGGAGTCAGGCATCTTCCTGCTGAGCCATGCGGCAGACGCGGCTTCGCAGGCGGTCCAGCCGCCTTCGCGCATGGACTTGAAGAGATTGGCGTAGTCTGTTCCCTCCTTGTTGGTAATGTCCTGGCTATTGCTTAGCCGGATGACCCCTGGACCCGGAGTGAGGTCTCTCTTGACATGCTCCGGCGGACTCCACTGATACAGAAAGTCCTGGCCCCAGACATCGGGCAGGCCAACCCGTTTGGGCGCTGCGGGAGTTTGCGCTGCGATCGTGGACGCTGAAGCGGCAGCGAATCCGCTTGCCGCAGCCCCAGCAAAGAATTTGCGCCGGGAAATGTTCTTAGTCATAGATGAACCTCCGGATTGATGGGCTTGCTTGAGGCACCACGGGGAGATTATTTCTTTGCTTCTTTTTGCTTCTTGTTCATCTCTGCCATTGACTGCATCATCTTCATCATGTAATCAGCGCGGGGACTGCCGAAGACGTCGATCACATGGACGTCCTCATCGCCGATGTATGCGCCGTGCACTACGTTGGACGGCAGAACGACGACATCGCCCGCTTTCACCCTGTAGAGCTTGCCTTCGATGATTTCGTCGCACCAGCCCGACAATACGATCATGATCTGTTCCTGCTCGTGGTGATGCGGCGCGAAGTATGAGTGAGCGTCCATGGTCAGAAAGCTGATCATGGATTGCTCGCCGACGACCAGGCGAGAGTTGGAACCTTTCACCAGCTCGACCTCGGGAAGATCGGTCTGATGAATCACGCGCGCCTTATATTCTTCGGGGGTTGCGACTGGTTCTTTGGGTGCGACCTTCGAAGCCGGTGTGCCGGCCGCTGGGGCAGCCGCTTCCTGCGCCTGGCCGAGGTGACTCGAAAGCATCAGCCCCCCGACAAAACAGGCTACTAACAAACCCCTGCCTGCAACCGCGAGAAACATGTTAATTTTCATTGATACCCCCACTCCTTGCAGTTCCAAGTCATTTTGCGAATTGGCGAAAAGCATAACTAGGATGCTGCCGCGGATTCTATCATCTGTTGCGCCACCGTGACATCCGATATGCAATCTGCCGGGATGAAAGCGATGGAAGAGATCCCGAGGTAACTTTGGCGGCAAATGCGCTCTGTGGAGAGCGGGCGCCGGCGAGACACTCTGTTTTCTAGACCGCGAGAGCTGCAAAGTGACCGGCGCCCCTCTTGCTCCGCCAAACGGGAGGACCTGCTCTTCATGGATGAACTTGCTTCTGGACAGTCTTTCGATGCGCAATATACATTGTTGGCCATCGTCATTCTGAATGGTTATAGACAATCGGGGGAATCCTGCGCGATGAAATTCACAACAATGAACATTGTTTCGGGACTGGCGAGCGGGCTGTTTTTCGGGGCAGCCGTCATCGCTTCGGGGCAGATGGCGGTTCACGAAGCCGTGCCGGCAGCCAGGATTGTCCGTCACTCGCCCGCGCTCGATGCCTTGATCGCACCGGATGCGAAGCTCGAGAAGGTTGCCACCGGTTTTGTGTGGACCGAGGGTCCCATGTGGCGCAAAGGCGCCCTGTGGTTCAGCGATCTGAGCGGCAACAAGATGTACAGCCTGACGCCGGATGGCAAGCTGAAGGTCCTGCTCAACAAGGCCGGTGGCCTGGAAAGCTTTGCTGCCGGCGGCTACGGGGGCTCGAATGCAATGGTTGCCAACAGGGATGGTTCGGTGCTGATGATGCAGCACGGCCTGCGGCGCATTGTGCAGCTGGACGACAGAATGAACGCAAAGGTGTTCCTGGACAAGTATCAGGGCCAGCCGTTTAACAGTCCAAACGATCTGGTCTTCACTGTGGACGGCGCGCTCTACTTTACCGACCCGCCGTACGGCTTCTTCGATCCTGCCGCGCCCAGCAAGGATTTGGACAAAGATCCCCGCCACGCAATCAAGTTCAACGGCGTCTACCGTTACAAGGACGGCAACCTGACTGCGGTGATCACCGACCTGCCACGCCCCAACGGACTGGCTTTCTCGCTCGATGGCAAGACGTTCTACGTCGCGAACTCCCAGAATCCGGCAGTCGTCTACAAATACGACGTTAAGCCCGATGGCTCGCTGGTCAACCGGCAGATATTCGCAGATATGAGCAAAGAGCCGGGGGATGGCGTCCCGGACGGCATGAAGGTGGATTCCAAGGGCAACCTCTGGACTTCGGGACCGGGCGGCTTCTTCATCTACTCACCGAAGGGCGAGTTGCTGGGAAAGATTCTCTTCCCAGAGGTTGCGGCCAACCTGGCGTGGGGCGGCGACGACGGCAAGACTGCTTACTTCACGGCCGCCACCAGTATCTATAAGTTGGCGCTGAAGATTCCTGGTCAGTTGCCGGTCTATCACTGATCGTGTCAGCTCCCCGATTGCGCGGCCCCGCGTAGTACCAAACCGTGAGCCGACTCGTCTTGTTTGCAAGACCGATCAGGAGACAGTTAAGAGTCCGCATTTACGGGAGTCAACATGAAAAGGTTCATCGCATTTTCCATCCTTGTAATTTGCTTTGTTGCTGCATTGGGTTTTGCGCAGCAAGCGCCACGTGGTGGTCAGCCGCAGCCAGCATTTCGAGAGGACGCGCTGGACCCGACGCCTGTTGACCCGGCCGTGGACCCCAATGTCGATATGTTCATCAACGACTACAGGAACGCCAAGCCCCGCACGGCGTATGGCAACCTTGTCTTTCGCGATATTCTGACCCGGCTGGAAGGGTCCGATCCGGTTCACCCCAAGCGAAAGGGCGCCGTCCTTACCGACATCGCGACAGTCAGCAATGCGACGCTGGCTCCCGGCGCCACAGCCAGCGGAAGAGCACCGCAAGGGAGTCTGCAGATCTTCTTCGCCACCGCGGGTCAAGGGAAGATTACGGTCAATTCCAAGTCTTACGATGTCAAAGACGGTGTGGGATTCACCCTTACGCCGGACTTCGATTTCAAACTCACCAGTGCCGGCAAAGAGCCTCTGGCCTTCTACGTCAGGGCGCAGCCGCTTCCCGACAATTACAAGCCCAGCCCGGACATCGTGGTGGTGAACCGCTTCGACCTCGACAGAAGGATTGGCGCGCACTGGGTACATACCTGCAACGGCGGCCCCAATGGCATGATGCTTTGCACCATCCCACCGCATACGATGCCGCAGCCTCACAGCCATGCGGGAGAAGAGGCATGGATCATGGTCAAGGGCGAGACGATTCTCTCGTTGGGCAAGAACCTTCGACGCATGGTCCCGGGTCAGGCCTACAGGATTCCTCCCACGGGCATCACCGCACACAGCAATCTCAACATGGGAGATGAGCCAGTCGAGATGATCTACATGGGACCGCTCGTGCGGGCCACCAACGGCCCCGGGGCGCAGGGAGCACTGGGTTCCCTGGACTACTCGAGACTTGATAACAGCGCGATCAACCCGGCAACCGAGCAGGACGTTGACATGTTCATGGGCAACTGGCGCGATGCATTCCCCAGAATGATGCACGGCAATCTCTATGTCCGCGACATGCTCACTGCGCTACAAGGTTCTGACAGCCTGCATCCCACGCGCAAGGGAGCGGTTCTCACCAATGCCGTTGCGGTCAGCTACGCGATGCTCGAGCCTGGCTCCTCAGCCCACCCCATCGATGGCGAGCTGAAAGGCATCCAGGAGAGCTTCGTGGTGAACTCGGGCACCGGAGTCATCACCTCCGGCGCCAAAACATTCGAGCTGTCGAAGGGCAAGGCCTTCCTCCTCACGCCCGGGCTGGACTTCCGCATGACCGCGACCGGCGATCGCTACATGACGTTCTATGTGGTCACTCAGAAGCTGCCCGAGGGGTTCACGCCCAGGGCTGCGTTCGATGTCGTCGACAAGAGTGCAAAGGCGCAGGTGACGAACGCCTGGCACGACAATGAACGCGCGCTCCTCACCAAGGACGACGGCCTGATCCAGTACAGCGCCCTGACCCAGGTCGATTTGCCGTCCATGACCATGTCGCGGCCGTACAGCGATGCCCAGGGAGTCGAGGAGATCTGGATCGCGACCGAAGGCAACGTAGACATGCTCTTCGGCAAGGAACTGAGGAAGCTGCCTGCCGGCACGGCATATCGTGTGCCCTCAACAGGGAAGACCGCACATGCAAATATCAATACGTCCACCACGACGGCCGAGTTTCTTTACATGGTGAATTAAGACGTTGATCGGGTAGGGAAGAGTCGCGCTGCCGGTCTTGAACGTCTCAACACTGAGGATTGGAGAGCACCTATGAACGAGCACCTCTTCACCCTAGATACCTCGAAGGCAAGTTTCACACGCCGCACTCTGCTGAGCGGAGGAGCCGCGGCTGCGGCACTGGCGATAGGCGGTTTGCGCCTGCCGCGTGCCTTTGCCGCCGTGACCGAAGCGGTGTTCGAAACCACAAGCGGCAAGGTGCGCGGCACGGTGGTAGACGGGGTCAACATCTTCAAGGGCGTTCCCTATGGCGCCTCCACGGAAGGCGTCAACCGCTTCCTGCCCCCGCTGAAGCCCAAGCCCTGGGCCGGCGTCAAAGACGCGCTCGAATACGGACCGCGTGCCTGGCAGAACTCCCCGCAGAATGGATCGAACCAGCCGACGCAGCCGATGAGCGAAGATTGCCTGGTGCTCAACGTCTGGACCCCGGCACTTCACGACAACCGCAAGCGTCCGGTGATGGTCTGGTTACACGGCGGCGGTTTCAGCGGCGGTTCGGGCGCGGGGGCGCAGACCGACGGCACAAACTTGGCACGCAATCATGACGTGGTTGTGGTCACAGTGAATCACCGCCTGAACATCTTCGGATACCTCGACCTCGCCGAGCTCGGCGGCCCTCGCTTTGCCGAATCGGGTAACGCCGGCATGCTCGATCTCGTCCTGGCGCTCGAATGGGTGCGCGACAACATCGGCAACATGGGCGGCGATCCCGGCAATGTCACCATCTTCGGACAATCCGGCGGCGGCATGAAAGTGGGCACACTGCTGGCCATGCCGCCCGCCAAGGGGCTCTTTCACCGCGGAATTGCGGAAAGCGGTTCGGCGATCCGCGCTGTTGAGCGCGAGCCCGCATACCAGACCGCGCGCGACGTGATGACAGCGCTGGGCCTCAACCCTAACCAGGTGGAGCAATTGCAACAGGTGCCTCCGCAGCGACTGATCGAGGTGATCAAGACGGTCGACAAGGTGCCGTACGCGATGGGTACTCACCTGCCGCTCTACTTGCGGCCGGTGGTGGACGGCAAGTCTCTGCCCGTCCACCCCTGCGACCCGAAGGCGCCCGAGATCAGCGCCAACGTGCCGGTGATGATCGGCAGCGTGCACGACGAGGCTTCAGCCCCCGCGGGAGCGCAGATGGACGAAGCCGAACTGCATCGGCGCATCGACCCGCTGGCCGGCCCCCAGAACACCGACAAGCTGCTGGCGCTGGCGCGCAAGAATCACCCGACAGCCACCAACAGCGAACTCTTCGGGCTGCTGTCTTCTGAGAGCTTCCGCTTCGACGGCATTACCCAGGCAGAGCGCAAAGCCGCGCAGGGCAAGGCTCCGGCTTACCTGTACCTCTTTACGTGGGAGGACGAAGTGCGGAAGGCGTTCCACACCATCGAAATCCCGTTTGTCTTCGACAATGCGCACCTGGTGAAACGGCGGGCCAACGGCAGCCCAGAAGTTGAGCAGATGACCAAGACGATCAGCAGCTCATGGGTAGCCTTCGCCAAGACCGGCAATCCCAATCACGCGGGGCTGCCGAACTGGCCGGCGTACAACGCGAAGGACCGACCCACGATGATCCTCGACGCCGAATTCAAGGTAGTCTCCGACCCGACCAAGATCGACCGCTTGTCGCTCAAGGCGGTCGGTCTCTAGCCTGC
>Ga0326728_10005406_pt1 | contig 35923 bp, 30 predicted proteins | sample MB3enrmetagenome_FD_207602 | JGI IMG/M metagenome (GOLD analysis project Ga0326728, IMG submission 207602) | Lab enriched peat soil microbial communities from McLean, Ithaca, NY, United States - MB31MN | ecosystem: Environmental > Terrestrial > Soil > Wetlands > Peat | place: USA: New York...
GTTTAGGTATCGCGCCGTGTCGTTGGGCAATGTAGAGGAACGGCGCGATACCCCGAAACGACACGGGGCATTCGCGCCCTACAATCATTCGCGGGAAAGATGCGATGCAGGAATTGTAGGGCGCGATGCCTGTCGTTTAGGTATCGCGCCGTGTCGTTGGGCAATGTAAAGGAACGGCGCGATACCCCGAAACGACACGGGGCATTCGCGCCCTACAAACCGGATGGGCGCGCCCTACGACACGATCGCCGTCCTGACTTGCGGCAGGATGACTTCGTCCACTGCTTCCTCATTCCTGGGCGTTGGCACATCGCGGAAGAGAAACCAACGTTCGATGTGCTCGATCATCCCATTGGGTTGGACCGTGCTCAACGGTCCCAATGTTCCCAATTCCAGCATGTCATTGTTCGTGAACACTTCCAACGAGCATCCGAGGTCCGGATAGGTCGCGCCGAAGGCGTGATGGAAATGTTTCACGAACAGATGTCCGTCGCGAGCGTAGGCTGCCCAGCCGGCGGTCACCATCGCGCCGAACTTCTGGGAGGTGTTCGCGTTGGAATCCTGTCGGAGCATGATGTACTTGCGGCCCCACGTCCAGCGCGGATCGGTCATGTCGGTGTACGCCCACATCGTCAACGAATTCACCGGCGACAGGTTTTCCGAGTGCCGTCCGCGCGGCGGCAGGGGTACGATGGCCTGGCCGCCCGGCGGCAGCACGGTCAGCGCCCACGGCGCGAACTCGACGGCCCACGCGTTCAAGTTGCGGAGCCGATGGATGAGATCGACGTGCGGAGCATCGGGCGCAAGACGGATGTCGATTTCCTTCTGAATGCCCGTCGTTGGCTCCACCGGTTGGATGAGGCGGGCGAATCCGCTGCGCTGCTCCAGTTGGATGGGCGAGTTGTCGGGCACGTACGTGCGCGGCTCGCGCTCGGGCGCGTGCCAGAGGCGATGGCCGCCGTAAATGCGCCACTCCGTGCCGCCCGTTTTGCCCAGCATCTTCTCGTATTCCTTCAACTCGTTGCAGTCGTCCACGAACCCGAACCGAATGATGCGGGGGCCAACATCGGTGGTCACGATCAAATCCACCAGGCCGTTGGTCAGGCGGCAGCAGTTCGGCCAGCCCTTGTAGTCGAGTCTTGCAATGTACGCAGTCTTCATTTCCTGATGCCCTTTTCGTTTCGTGCGCGATCGCACCGCGCGGCGCGAAAGGCAACCCGACTTGTAAACGATGCTGTCGATGCTGACAAGCCTTTGCGCCGGTGGAACGCGCCATGCTGACAGCAGATTCGCCATGATTGCCTTTGAGGAGAAACCGTTTGACAATGCCGCGCATCCCCGTAGTGGTACCTTGCATTGTTTCCTGGGGAGCAGATGAACAGACGAGAGAATCTATCGGGATCCATGGAGAAATCCGGCGCGGACCATGAGGTCCTTTCACTGTACATTGAAAGCTTTAACAGGATGTTCGCGCAGTCGTCTCCGCAGGTCATGCGAGACGCGGCCGAAGCCGTCAAACTGTTCCTCACCAGGAAGGTTGTCGATCATTTCGCCTACGAGGAGCGGCACATTTTCCCGGCGTTGCTCCAGGCCAATCCAGGCGAAGGCGTCCGCAATCGCGTTTCCGAGATTCAAGCAGAACACAAGTTGCTTCTGAAGGAAGCGAAACGACTGGACAAGATCCTCGCGCAGGAGGAGTTGGCCTACGACCGCGCCGGCTTCCTGCGCAAGGCGATGCTGGATTTTCTTCACCACCTGGAGAAGCACGCTTCCAGGGAGAACGCGTTGTTCCCTTCGCTGATGTGATTGCCCCGCCGCTCCGCAGCCGGCGGGCGGGCCATTGAATTTGTTGGCGGCTTTCGCTATTTGGCCGCGCCGACCAACGTCAGGGCTTCCCTGACAAGCCTGGAGATTGCCGCCCAATTCTTTTCCTTGATGAGCTTGCGCTCCACAATCCACGATCCGCCCACGGCCGCGACGCCGGGCAGGGCGAGATATTCGGCGGCATTCGTCGCGTTCAGGCCGCCCAGCGGGATGAATTTGACGCCCGTGTGCGCGTACGGCGCGGCGATTGCCTTCAACATTTTCAGGCCGCCCGCCGCATCGGCCGGGAAGAACTTCAGCAATTTGCAGCCCAGCGCCAAAGCGCGTTCGACTTCGGAAGGCGTCATCACGCCGGGAATGAATGGCAGCCAGCACTCCTGCGCTTTTCTGACGACGGCTTCGTTCAGCCCCGGCGCGACGCCGAATCGCCCGCCGGCGGCGACCACGCGCGGGATTTGAGCTTCCTCCAGGATTGTCCCCGCGCCGGCCAGCATTTGCGGAAATGTGTTTGCGATCGTCTCGAGCGCCCGCTCGGCAGCGGGCGTGCGCAAGGTGATCTCGATGACGTCAAGGCCGCCCGCCAGCAACGCTTCGGCCAGCGGCTGCGCCTGCTCGGCGTCGTCGATCACGACGACGGGGACGATTTTTTTTGCAGTGATTCGGTCGGCAATCGCCTGCGGGTTCATGGAGCGAAGCGTATTGGCCGCGGAAGTTCATTGCAAGGGAAAAGGACGGCTTGTTGCAAACCGGCTCCATGGTGAGTCAGCGAAGTTGCACGAAAACAAAAAAACAGGCCGCCCGGTGAGGCGGCCTGCCAATACTGATGAAGCGTGTTCTACGCCTGACTCCGACCACGGCGCAACGCGTACTGAGCGAGGAAAAGACCGCCGATCGCCACAAGAGCAACCGTGCTTGGTTCTGGCACCGGGATCATCTCTTGAGTGAAGACGTACGACGGGGAGCCGCTAAACCCCAACTGGTAGCTGAAATCCAATGCGCTAACGTTATCGTTCGGAATGGGTGTGCCGCCGTCATACACGATTGTCCCAATGTAATCGCCGTATTGGCTGACGGTGGGGCCGGCGTTGGGCGTGTAGGAGCCGACGTTCCAATCGCTGTTCGGTGAACTCGGGACGCCCAGAGGGAGAAGCGTGAAGGGATTGTTCATGTACACGTTCACGATAAAGGCGGTCCAAGCGAACGAGGAGTCATTGTTGATGGTAGTGCCGAGAGTGAGTGTCGGATCGCCTCCGCCAGTCGTGCCAACCCATCCTACCATGTGCCCCGGTGCCCAGTACTGGGTTCCTGACATGCTCAAGGTCGAGGTGCTGGCATCCCAGTTGGTAGTGGTACAGATGACCGCACCATCCCCATCGTCCCACCACGACGCCCCGGTAATACTGGCACGGCTCGTCGAGCAACACAGCACCGCCGCAGATACGATTAAAATGATCCCTCGCCTATTCATATACCCTACCCCTCCGGTTGCTAACTTTCCTCGAACCCTACAAACCATACTACTCGCTACGGCCAAATTACCTATCACCAGCTTGCCTTCATGTCAAGCACTTTATGCAGATTTTTGCGTATTTCGGAAAGGACAGGGACATCATGCCGCCCCCAAAAAGCGCGAGTGCGCGTTTGAAAAACCGTGGTTGGCCTTTGGTTGCTTCCGGCCGCCGGTGTGCCTAATTGACTCGAATGGAGGAATTCGTGTTGCATTTCGCAGGCGGATTCCATAAAAGTTCACCCCGCGAGTGTTTCGCATCCTGAAAGGACTACAACTTATGCCAGTACCATTCCGTGTGAATCTGAAGGATCAAGTGGCGGTTGTCACCGGTGGCGGTGGCATCCTGTGCAGCGTGATGGCCAAAGCGATGGCCGAGTGCGGCGCCAGGGTCGCCGTGCTGGACGTGAAGCCCGAAATGGCGCAAAAGGCCGTCAATGAGATCAACAAGGGCGGCGGGACGGCGCGGGCGGTTGCCTGCAACGTGCTTGAGAAACCGAGCATCGAACAGGCGCATGACCAGATCAGGTCGGCGCTCGGGCCGGTGGACATTCTGATCAATGGCGCCGGCGGCAATCACCCCAAGGGCACGACTTCCAAGGAGCACCTTGCCGTCGAAGACATCACCCAGAAGAAGGACGGCGTGGTGACGTTCTATGATCTGACGGTGGACGGCATCCAGTTTGTGTTCAATCTGAACTTCCTGGGCACGTTCCTGCCGACGCAGGTGTTCAGCAAGGACATGGTGTTGAAGAAACGCGGCAACATCATCAACATCTCTTCGATGAACGCTTTCAAGCCGCTCACCAAGATCCCCGCGTACAGCGCAGCCAAGGCCAGCGTCAGTAATTTCACACAGTGGCTGGCGGTGCATTTCTCGAAGGTCGGCGTGCGCGTCAACGCCATCGCGCCCGGTTTCTTCCTCACCGACCAGAACCGTGCGCTGCTGACGCAGGCCGACGGTTCGTTGACGGCGCGCGGCAACACGATCATCAGCCACACGCCCGAAGGTCATTTTGGGAAACCGGAGGATTTGATCGGCACGTTGCTGTGGCTGCTCAGCGATGAAGCGTCGGGGTTCGTCACCGGGCAGGTCATCGCGGTGGACGGCGGATTCAGCGCGTTCAGCGGCGTGTGAGGTGGAACTTCAGACGCCGCCCTGATGGAAAAGGCCCCGTGGCAAAAATGAAAGCGTTTGTGTAAGATAACCGCATGGGAACGTTTCACACAGACTGCGAGGTTGAGAATCATGTGCACCGCTCGAAGTCGGCCCGCCTGCCAAAGTTGTTGGTGGACACGGGCAGCGAGTACACGTGGATTCCGAAGAAGTTGTTGGAGCGGATCGGTGTGCGTCGAGAGAAGAAGGATGTTGAGTTTGTGATGGCCAACGGTGAACACGTCACCCGCAGCGTGGGTTTTGCCATTCTCCGAGTAAACGGCCATTTCACGATCGACGAGGTCGTCTTCGCCGAAGAAGGTGACCTGTCGCTGCTCGGCGCTCGCACTTTGGAAGGTCTCAACCTGACGGTTGATTCGCGACGCAAGAAACTGGTCGCCGCCGGGCCGGTGCCGGCGGCGACGTGAAAGTCGTGCAACGAGAAGGGATATATGGCGATCTTCATTAACCAGCGGCAAGTGTTCTTTGGGTTTTCGATGGAACTCGCATCTTTCGAGAGCTTGGTGGCGGAACACTTACGGCGGTGGCCAACAACCCCAACGATCGAAACACAAGGTTGTCAGTTAATTCAGAACGGTTTCATCGATGCTGAACTCAGAGAATTCGTGAAAGCTGTCTGTAGGTGGGGTAATTATTCTGGTATCGCAGCGCGGGTGCTCAACCATAAGAACAACACTTTGGAAAGTATTCGATCGGCTCTTCAAGAAGCTCTTCGTTTGTTATCGCCCCCCATGCCGGATCACCGTGGCGCATTGCTGGCCGTGAATCGGCTCCATTCCCTCGGCACGCCTTCTTTTGCCTCCAAGCATCTGCGGTTTCTTCGGCCCGATATCTGTCCTGTCCTAGACTCGGCTATTAGGGAAGGTATGGCATATTCATTTGATCCCGACGGGTACCAAGAATTCGCAAAGGACTGCATCATCTTGGCCAATGAATTACAGAACGCGCGGATCAAGAACCCTCGAAACAGATTAGATGGACGATGGTTTGCCGCTGACGTTGAGATGGCGTTGTACGCGTACTTGAATGATTGGCTTGTTGGCGCATAACCGGAACAAGTAACATCACCATGAATGATAACAACTTAAGTGAGCAACACTCCAACACTCCAAAACTCCAATGAACCAACAATCTGAAATCGGCCTGATCGGCCTGGCAGTGATGGGCGAGAACCTCACCCTCAACATCGAAAGCAAAGGGTTCCCCATCTCCGTGTTCAATCGCACGGTCTCGAAGGTGGACGACTTTATGAACGGGCGCGCGAAAGGAAAGAAAGTCTTCGGCGCGCATTCGCTCCAGGAATTTGTCGGCTCGCTGAAAAGCCCGCGCAAAATCCTCATGCAGGTCAAGGCCGGCAAGGCGGTGGACGAATTGATCGAACAATTGCTGCCGCTGCTCGAAAAGGGCGACATCCTGATCGACGGCGGCAACAGCCATTTTCCGGACACGATTCGGCGGACGCAGTACGTCGAGAGCAAAGGCCTGCTCTACATCGGCACGGGCGTGTCGGGCGGCGAGGAAGGCGCGTTGAAAGGCCCGTCGATGATGCCCGGCGGCAGCCCGGCGGCGTGGCCGCACGTGAAAAACATTTTCCAGGCGATCTGCGCCCGGACACCCGACGGCGAACCGTGCTGCGATTGGATCGGCGAAAACGGCGCGGGGCACTTCGTCAAGATGGTCCACAACGGCATCGAGTACGGCGACATGCAGTTGATCTGCGAGGTGTACGACCTGATGAAGCGCGGGCTGGGCATGACCAACGCGGAAATGCACGCAGTCTTTGCCGAATGGAACAAGGGCGAACTCGACAGTTACCTCATCGAGATCACGCGGGACATCCTGGCCTACAAGGACGAGGAAGGCAAAGAAGTCGTGGACCTGATTCTCGACGCCGCCGGCCAGAAGGGCACCGGAAAGTGGACGGTTGTCGCCGCGCTCGACGATGGGATGCCCCTGACGTTGATTGGCGAAGCGGTGTTCGCCCGCTGTCTCTCGGCGGTGAAAGAGGAACGCGTCGTCGCTTCCCAGGAAATCAAACCCAAGGTCAAAAAGTTCACGGGCGACAAGGCGAGATTCGTCAAGGATCTCCGCGCCGCGTTGTTCGCGTCAAAGATCGTCAGTTACGCCCAGGGCTACCAGCTCATGCGCGCCGCCGCCAAGACGTACAAGTGGAACCTCAACTACGGCGGCATCGCGCTCGTGTGGCGGGGCGGCTGCATCATCCGCTCGGCGTTCCTCGGCGACATCAAGAAGGCGTTCAAGCGCAATCCAGATCTGGTGAACCTGTTGCTCGATAAATTCTTCAAGAAGGCGGTCAGCAGCCGGCAGGCTGGCTGGCGCCGCGTCGTGGTGAAAGCGGCGCAAGTGGGCATCCCGACGCCGTGCCTGAGTTCGGCGCTGGCGTATTTCGACGGTTACCGGAGCGACCGGTTGCCCGCGAACCTGCTGCAAGCCTTGCGCGACTACTTCGGCGCGCATACGTACGAGCGCGTGGACAAACCGCGCGGCCAGGCGTTCCACACCAACTGGACCGGCCACGGCGGCACGACCACCTCGCAGACGTATACGGTGTAACGAGCAATTGCGTCTGATTGACGTTTGCGCGGACGGCGAGTAAGCTGGGCCCCATGAAGATCAAGGTTGTGGTCGAGCCGGGGGAGGACGGATATTATGTTGCGCATTGCCCGTCACTGAGAAGCTGCTGGTCTCAGGGCAAAACGCGCGAGGAGGCACTGCGCAACATCCGCGAGGCGATTGATCTTTACCTTGAACCTGACCCGCGCCAGTTGGTGCAGGACGACAGACACGAAATCGTCGAACTCGCGTTATGAAGCTGCCGGTCCTGTCAGGCCGACAGGTACTGGGAGCATTGCAGCGGCTGGGCTTCGTTGAGATTCACCGCAAAGGCAGCCACGTAAAAATGGAGCACCCGGACGGGCGGAGGATCGTTTTCCCGTTCCACGCAGAAGTGGACCGGTATACTCTCAAAGGCGCATTGCGCGATGCGGATGTTGATCTGGATGAGTTCCAGAAGCATCTGAAATGATGTTCACCGGGTTTGGCGGAGTGATCATGAAATGGGTGCCCAGCCTGCATATTGAACGAGATTATTGCAGGGCTGGCAGCCCGAAGGGTTGCCAGCCGTTGCCCGTCAAGGTCTTCGGCGCGAAACCTTCAAGGCTTCGCCTGACTGCGCAGGCAGGCGCCCTACAATTCCTGGCGCGGTCTGTTTACGTCATAACCTGCTTGCCCAAGATCCGGGCTGGGCTTGTCACCCTGAGCCAGTTGAAGGGTCTCTCCCCTGACGCCGACTTTGTCTTTGTGCGGAATATCCCCCGTGATGACAAAGAGAGTTTGTGCTATTGACACTGTTGGGCAGTTAATATGAAACGCACGACTTTGCCGTTGTTCTTGGGAGCAGTTGTCTTGCTCGCCATCGCAACATTCGCCTATCGACAAGTTCTCAAGCGAAAGCATGTTGCTGCGGTGGCACAGTATAACTTCGGCGTCAGCTATGGACATGCAGATCAGACCGACAATGCAATTGAAGCCTTCCAACAAGCCATCAAACTGCAACCAGACTTCTACGAGGCGTGGTACAACCTTGGCCTTGCCTATTGGAAAGCGGGTAGAAGTAACGAGGCGGTCGCTGCATATGAACGAACTGTTAAACTGGAACCTAAGGCTGTGCCTGCGTGGCAGAATTTGGAGGTCTATTATTTCAAGGCCGGTCGGACCAACGAGGCAATCTCCACGATCCAGCAGGCGCTGAAGTTGAGCCCCGACGATCCGAAAGCCGCCAAGGAGTGGTTCCTGCTGGCCGTGTGCTACGAAAGCGTGGGGCGAGCCAACGATGGGGTAGCCGCATACGAACACGCCATTAAACTAAAACCTGATTTTGCAGAGGCATTGGTCAACTTAGGGATCGCCCAAGGAAAGGTGGGGCAAATGGAGGTGGCCATTGGCAATTTTCAGAAGGCGACCAAGCTGAAGCCCGGGTTTGTGGATGCATGGTACAATCTTGGGGTAGCGTACACCAAGCAGGGGAAGTCTGACCGGGCGCGTGAAGTATTGCACGAACTTCAGAGCTTGGATGAAGTCAGGGCAAAGAAGCTCGAAGACATAATCAATGAGTAGTTTGTTGAGTATCAAAGATCAGCTACCTAACGAACCATCCGGTTCAGCCAACTGCGAGTCGCTGCGCGGTTCGTGGTGGCTGAGCTTTGGACGTTCGGCTCCGATCGAATCGTTGGCTCAAAAAAATTTGAATACACGTCGTGTACAAATTAGCGAAAGGAACATCCGATGAAGATTGAACTGAAAAAGAATTGTCGGTATGCCATGGTCGTGCCCTCCAGTATGGGGATTCGGATTACGCCCCCGAACGGGCAGCCGGTGCATTGCGCCGGCTCGATGATCATGCAGGCCACCAGCGCGGAGACGAACGTGGCGAGCGTGTCGTCGTTTCTGGGTCTGCCGGTCATGGTCCTGACGACGTTCGTCAAGGGCAGTCCGATCGCGCAGTTGATCAAGGACAACCTCAAGAGCCGCCACATGGACTACGAAGGCGTTGAGGTTCCGCAGGGCGGCCCCTGGGGCTACCGGCATCAGTTCAATATCGCCGACAGCGGTTACGGGTCGCGCGGACCCCGCGTGTGGAACGATCGCGCGGGCGAAGTGGGCCGGACGCTGAACGTGAAGGATTTCGATCTGGACCGGATCTTCGGCAAGGAAGGCGTTCAGATCGTCCACCTGTCGGGCCTGATCGGCGCGCTGTCGCCTGAAACGGGGACGTTCTGCCTCGAACTCGCGCGGGCGGCGAAAAAACACGGCACAAGGATTTCGTTCGACCTGAACTATCGCGCGTCGTTCTGGAAAGGCCGCGAGAAGGAACTCTCCGCCATCTTTGCAGAGATCGCGAGCGCGTCGGACATTCTGGTCGGCAACGAGGAGGACTTCCAGCTTTGCCTCGGCGTCAAAGGTCCCGAAGCGGGCGGCAAGGGCCTCAAGTCAAAGATTGACGGCTTCAAGGGGATGATCCAACGCGTGAAGAAAGCGTATCCGAACGCTTCGACGTTCGCCACGACGCTTCGCGAAGTCGTCGATACGAACCGCCATCTGTGGGGCGCGATCATGGCGGCGGGCGACGACTGGCACATTATCGAGCCGCGCGACATCACGGTCCTGGACCGCATCGGCGGCGGCGACGGGTTCGTCGGCGGCATGCTCTACGCGATCCTCAAGGGATGGGAACCCGAGAAGTGGGTCCAGTTCGGATGGGCCAGCGGCGCGCTGGCGACGACGCTTCTGACCGACTATGCGCAACCCGCGGACGAAGATCAGATTTGGAGCATCTGGAAGGGCAACGCGCGAGTGCAGCGGTAAGAGGGCAACCCGGTGGGGATTCCCGTTGACTTGAAACGCGGCTTGATTCGGATAAACGTGAGGCTTATCGTCAAACCATGAAGCGTGAATTTACAGCCGTTGTAAAGCAGGACGACGGTTGGTGGATTGGCTGGATCGAGGAGATCCCTGGGGTCAACAGCCAGGCTAGAACCCGCAAAGCGCTGCTTTCGAATCTACGCTCGGCACTGCAAGAGGCGTTGGAACTGAACCGGGAAGAGGCCCTGCGGACTGCGGCGCAAGACTACGTTGAGGAAAGCATCCTCGTGTGAAACGCCGGGAACTGCTGAGGCATCTGACGGCCCAAGGTTGTCGGCTTCTGCGGGAAGGCGCGAAACACTCGTGGTGGATCAATCCCGCCAGGAACCGTCGCTCGTCAGTTCCGCGGCACAACGAAGTCAACGATTTCCTCGCCCGCAAAATCTGCCGTGACCTGGATGTGAAGGAGCCATAGGGGCCTCCAACGAAATCACCAAAGAGTACGGCGGGAAACCGTGGGAGCTTAACCAGTCCAAGGCTATGATGGAATGACGACAGCGACTCGGGACCGCGAGACACACAAACAACACAATAACACCCGTGCCATTTCGCGTTGTTCGTGTTTAGAATGACCGGTCGAAGCGCCTGGAGAAACCGGAGGATACAATGATCACACTCCAAATCATCGAGCGGCACAATGCCGGACTGTTTGAGGGACTTCGAGAGGCCATGCGGTCCGGCAAGCTGCAGACTTTCCGCCTGCAGAAGCGGGGGCGAAAAGTTGTGCATGTGAATCATCCCGGTTGGATGAACTGGTCATACTGCGATGGCGTGATCGCCTGCACAATCCTGAGTCCACGCAAGCCAGGGAGAGAGTGGCAGTTGCTGCGTGATTTCCTGGGACGCATTGCTGACAGATATGCGGATCGTGTGCTGAGCATCAGTATCCAGTTCCCTGACGCGGCCCCAAAAGAAGGGAAAGCCAGGCGGCGGCACAGGCGCTGACGGAACGGCAGGAACCAACCCTCTGGAACAAAGAAGGAGCCCGACCATGCCACTCAAACTTCGTGACAAGTACACGTACGACCAACTTTCGCTCGGCGAGATCATGCTGCGGCTGGATCCGGGCGAAGGACGCATCCGCACGACCCGCAAGTTCAGGGCCTGGGAAGGCGGCGGCGAATACAACGTCGCGCGCGCACTGAGGAAATGTTTCGGGCTGAAGACGGCGGTGTGCACGGCGTTCGTCGATAACGAAGTCGGTCATCTCATCGAGGACTTCATCATGCAGGGCGGCGTCGCCACGGATTTTATCCAGTGGCGGCCCGACGACGGCATCGGCCGCACCGTGCGCAACGGATTGAATTTCACCGAGCGCGGCTTCGGCATTCGCGGCGCGGTCGGCGTGTCCGACCGCGGTCACACCGCCGCCAGCCAGCTCAAGCCGGGCGACTTCAACTGGGACAAGATTTTCGGCGAGATCGGCGTGCGCTGGCTGCACACGGGCGGCATCTTCGCGGCGCTGAGCGAATCGACGGCGGCGCTTGCCATCGAAGCGGTCAAGGCGGCAGCCAGGCACGGCACGATTGTCAGTTACGACCTGAATTACCGGCCCAGCCTGTGGAAGAGCATCGGCGGCCAGGCCAGGGCGCGCGAGGTCAATCGCGAGATTGCGAAACACGTGGACGTGATGATCGGCAACGAGGAGGATTTCACCGCGTGTCTCGGGTTTGAGGTCGAGGGACTCGATCCCCACATCACCAACATCGAGACCGGGGCCTTCAAGAAAATGATTCAGAAGGCCGTCGCCGAGTACAAGAACTTCAAGATCGTGGCGACGACGCTGCGCAAGGTCATCACGGCGACGAAGAACGACTGGAGCGCCATTTGCTGGATGGACGGCAAATTCTACGAGAGCCGCAGGTATCCCGAGTTGGAGATTCTCGACCGGGTCGGCGGCGGCGACGGGTTCGCCAGCGGCCTGATCTATGGTTTCATGAAAACAGGCGACCCGCAGAAAGCCGTCGAATATGGCGCGGCGCACGGCGCGCTCACCATGACCACGCCCGGCGACACCTCCATGGCCACCGTGAAGGAAGTTGAGAAAGTCATGGGCGGCGGCAGCGCCCGCGTCCAGCGGTAGCGCCGCCGGCGACATGCCGGTCCCGGTGGGGCGATTAAAACTTTCAGGCGGGGCGGGCGCGTCCGCGCATTGAACGATTTGCGAACCTTGCGCCTTGAACTTCCGAGGTAACCGAACCCGTCCCGTGATCGCGTGGCCCGGTCACTTCTCGCCCGACTGTGTTACCTTGAACGTCTCGCCCGCGATGCTGATCGTGCCCGTGAGACCGTTGGTGCTCGTGTTGGGGGCGACCGTGTACCTGACCGGTCCCTTGCCAACGCCACTGAGGCCATCCGTGATCGTGATAAACGAATTGGTGCTGACAGCCGTCCACGCGCAATCGCTGTAGTTCGGCAGCACGTTCACGGTAGCCGAACCGCCTGCCGCCTTGAAATTCTGATCCTTCGGGCTGAGCGAGAACGTGCAGCCACCGGCCTTCTGGTGGACCGTAAGCGTCTGGCCCGCAATCGACATTGTGCCGCTCACGGCGGTGGTGTTGGTGTTCCCTGGAATGGTAAACCAGACCGTGCCAATGCCCACGCCATTGGCGCCCCTGGTGATCGTGATGAACGGGTCGTTGCTGACCGCCGTCCACGCGCAGTTGGTGCCCGTGGTTCTCACCCTCACGATCCTCGAACCGCCTTTTGCCGGAAGTGTGACGCTCCTCGCACTCAGTATCAACGTGCAGCCTTCGCCGCCGCCACCGCCGGCAGCGAGTTTGAACACGGTGCCGTACTTGTACGTCCCTCCTTGATAGGTCGTCCCGTAGAAATTGCCGTCGCTGCCCTGCACCAGCTCGTCTCGTGGATTGGCCCCATCCTCTCCATCGGCGGGGGAGCTGCCAAACGAGTAAAGATTCGTGTAGCTGCCGCCGGGACTGATCCGAAACACGGTGCCGTAGTCGCTCGTCCCGCCGCCGTAAAGGGTCGTTCCGTAGAAATTGCCGTCGCTGCCCTGCGCCAGCCCGGCATATGGTAAAGACCCGTCAGGGACGTCGGCAAAGGAGTAAAGATTCCTGTAGCTGCCGCTGGGGCTGATCCGAAACACGGTGCCGCAATCGCAAAAGTTCGTCCCTCCTTGATAGGTCGTCCCGTAGAAATTGCCGTCGCTGCCCTGCACAAGCGTGGCGAGTGGAAGCGCCCCATCGCTGGGAGCGCCGGTAAAGGAGTAAAGATTCGTGTGGCTGCCGCCGGGACTGATCCGAAACACGGTGCCGTAGCCGCTCGTCCCGCCGTAAAAGGCCGTCCCGTAGAAATTGCCGTCGCTGCCCAGCACCAACCCGGCAGATGGACTCTCCCCATCGTTGGGGGAGCCTGCAAACGAGTAAAGATTCGTGTAGCTGCCGCCGGGACTGATCCGAAACACGGTGCCGTAGTCGTTCGTCCCGCCGCTCTCGGTTGTCCCGTAGAAACTGCCGTCGCTGCCATGCACCAGCCCGGCAACGGGATTGGCCCCATCGTTGGGGTAGCCGGCAAACGAGTAAAGATTCGTGTAGCTGCCGCCGGGACTGATCCGAAACACGGTGCCGTAGCCGCTCGCCCCGCCGTAAAAGGTCGTCCCGTAGAAATTGCTGTCGCTGCCCTGCACCAGCCCGGCAGATGGTCCGTTTCCATCGTTGGGGTAGCCGGCAAACGAGTAAAGATTCGTGTAGCTGCCGCCGGGACTGATCCGAAACACGGTGCCGTCGCCGTTCGTCCCGCCTGCAACGGTCGTTCCGTAGAAATTGCCGTCGCTGCCATGCACCAGCCCGGCATATGGATTGGCCCCATCGTTGGGGTAGCCGGCAAACGAGTAAAGAGTCGTCTCCGTCTGTGCGTTGGCATTGAACGTTCGACCAGTTACAACAATCAGGACAATGACCAATGGAATGCGAAGAATCTTCATGGTTTTTCCTCTTCCGTTTTTATCGACGCCGTATTCTCTTGAACTGGTGATCCCTTCTCCAAGCAACAGCCCTGCCACAGTCCGACCTGACCAAAACACACCAGTGGATTTTATGCTGGCACGACAGGGGCTAGCGGTTTGTCGGACTCAGGCTATGCAATTCTGCGTAACTCATTTGGATTCAAGGCTCCAGTTTTCCATGGTCAGAAATCTACAGCTTGCAAATCAAGCACTTGCATCAAAGTCCGACAGGCTGCTGGGCAACTGAATCAATGGTGGGGGTTGTACGCCAGACGACCGCCGCCAATTCGCTTCAGCGGTCTCTTCCACTAGCATCCCCGCGACCGCAAGTCAATGAATTCACGGGGCAACTACTGCGAAAGGAACACAGGAACGGCAGTCGCCCCAGTTTTCCCTGAACCTTTCCCCCACCGGCAGAACGGCTGCGCAGATGGATCGCTCCGCGCTGCGTGGGATGGGCAACTCCGCCACCGCGCTTCCGCTCGCCGCATGCCTATAAACTGCGCTTTGCGCCGCGAACAACGTCCATAGCGAACCGTTCAAATCGCCTCCCAGCGTTGAACGATTTGCGAACCTTGCGGGTTGCACTTCCAAGAGCCAGGTGCCTGTCGATTGTCGGAAGACTGCGGCGGCAAGATCGGCAGCGGGAACGGGAGAAGTTTAACAACCAAAGATGGTATCATCCCACGGGATCAAAAAAACTCGTCCTCGCTGTATTTCCTCCGCCGCCGCTGGCCTGCTCGTGCCGAATTCCTATGGCGTTATGTCAAACCGAAAGAACCCTTGCGGCCCAACGACTCCACCGAAGTTGGTCAACGTCAGCAGAGCCCCGATGCTATTGGTGACCGATACGCCAGGGACATTGACCCAGTTGGTGGGCGTCATCGAACTGCTGAACTGCAATTGATACGTCTCGGTTGCTACGGACGGAATGGTGAAGATGATATTCGTGCCCGACAACTGGATTCCAGAAATCTGATTGGCGGCCGGGTTGAGGGGAACAGTCAGTTTGAAGACGATGCCAACGCCCCCTGCCCCGCCGTAAAAGGTCGTCCCGTAAAAATTGCCGTCGCTGCCCTGTACCACCCCGGCTTCTGGATCTTCTCCATCAGCAGAAGAGCTGCCAAAGGAGTAAAGATTCGTGTGGCTGCCGCCGGGACTGATCCGAAATACGGTGCCGTCTCCTCCGTACTCTACGTCGTTCGTCCCGCCTGCGGAAGTCGTCCCGTAAAAATTGCCGTCGCTGCCCAGCACCAGCCCGGCGTCTGGAATCTCTCCATCGGTGGGGGAACTGCCAAAGGAGTAAAGACTTGTATAGGTGCCGCTGGGACTGATCCGAAACACCGTGCCGTCTCCTCCGTACTCCACGCCGTTCGTCCCCCCGTAAGAGGTCGTCCCGTAAAAATTGCCGTCGCTGCCCGGCACCAGACCGGCATCTGGGTTCGCCCCATCGTTGGGGGAGCCGGCAAAGGAGTAAAGATTCGTGTAGCTGCCGCTCGGATTCATCCGAAACACCGTGCCGAGGCCGCTCTTCCCGCCTGAGTAAGTCGTCCCGTAGAAATTGCTGTCGCTGCCCTGCACCAGACCGGCTAGTGGAGAGTTCCCATCGTTGGGGGGGCCGCGAAACGAGTAAAGATTCGTGTAGCTGCCGCCCGGACTGATCCGAAACACCGTGCCGTAGGGGAAGCCAATCCCGCCCTCAGAGGCCGTCCCGTAAAAATTGCCGTCGATACCCTGCACCAGCCCGGCCGATGGATTGCCCCCATCGTTGGGCGAGCCGGCAAACGAGTAAAGATTCGTATAGGTGCCGCTCGGATAGATCCGAAACACCGTGCCGCAATTGCAGGAGTTCGTCCCGCCGTAATAGGCCGTCCCGTAGAAATTGCCGTCGCTGCCCTGCACCAGACCGGCCCTTGAGTCGTATCCATTGGTGAGGGAGCTGCCAAACGAGTAAAGATTCGTGTAGCTGCCGCTTGGACTGATCCGAAACACCGTGCCGTAGGTCGAGCCAGTCCCGCCTGAGGAGGTCGTCCCGTAGAAATTGCCGTCGCTGCCCTGCACCAGCCCGGCGAGTGGAGCGGCCCCATTGGTGGTGCCGCTGCCAAAGGTGTGAAGTATTGTCTCCGTCTGTGCGTCGGCATTGAAGGCTCGACCCGCCACAATAATCAGGACGATGACCAATGGAATGCGAAGAATCTTCATGGTGTTTTCCTCTTCCGTATCAAGGCCAATTTCCCTTGAACTGATGATCCCTTCTCGAACCGACGTCCCTGCCACAATCCAACCTGGCCAAAACAGTGGGTTATGCTGGCGCGACAGGGCCAGCAACTGATTGAGAGGTGCTGGTTGTACGCCAGATGACCGCCGCCAACTCGCTTGGGCGGCTTTTATTTGTAGCATCCCTGCGACCGCAAGTCAATGAGTTTGTTGGGTAACTACTGCGAAAGAAACACAGGAGCGGCAGCCGCCACAGTTTTCCCTGAACCTTTCCCCCACCGGCAGAACGGCTGCGCAGATGGACCGCTCTGCGTTGCGCGGGATGGGCCACTCCGCCGCTGGCCTGCTCGTGCCGAATTCCTACCGCGTTATGTGAAACTGAAAGAACCCTTGCGGCTGAGATGCTCCGCCGCAATTGGTAAACGTCAGAACACCGCCGATACTGCCGGTCACAGACATGCCGGGGACATCCGACCAGATGCCGGAGGTCAGATCAGTGGTGCACTGCAATTGATACGTCTCGCCTGCTATGGACGGGATGCTAAGGATGACATCCGTGCCCACCAACTGGATTCCAGAAATCTGATTGGCGGCCGGGTTCAGGGGAACAGTCAGTTTGAACACGATGCCGCCGGAATTCGCCCCGCCGTACATCGTCGTGCCGTAGAAATTGCCGTCGCTGCCCTGCACCAGACCGCCTTGTGGATTGGCCCCATCGTTTTCGTTGAACGTGCCGCCAACAAACGACCCAACAAACTTATAAAGACTCGTGTAGCTGCCGCTCGGACTGATCCGAAACACGGTGCCCAACGGGTCAGAGTTCGCCGCGCCGCCGCCTTCGAGGGTCGTGCCGTAGAAATTGCCGTCGCTGCCCTGCACCAGCCCGGCAAATGGTTCTTGGCCATCGTTGGGGTAGCTGCCAAAGGAATAGATATTCGTTAAACTCTGTGCGTCGGCATTGAACGTACGGCCAGCCAAAACCACCAAGACAATGACCAATCGAATGCGAAGAATCTTCATGGTTTCTCCTCTTCCGTTTTTATCGACGCCTGGTTCCCATGAACTGATGATCCGTTCTCGAACCGACGGCCCTGCCACAATCAAACCTGACCAAAACAGTGGGTTATGCTGGCGCGACAGGGGCCAGCAACTGAACGAGAGGTGGTGGTTGGATGCCAGACTGCCGCCGCCAACTCCCTTGGGCGGTCTTACCGGCTAGCAGCCCTGCGACCGCAAGTCAACGAATTCAATGGGCAACTACTGCGAATCAAACACAGGAGCGGCAGCCGACACAGTTTTCCTTGAACCTTTCCCTCACCCGGCTAGTTTGGCGCAGATGGATCATCTTGGACCACACGCGAAGCCTCTCCGATGCCTGCTCCAAGCTCGACCAGGTCCCTGGCCCGTTTTCCCGTGGCGTTGTCGGCGGGCACGGCTGCACCAACTTGCCGTCACGAAAATGTTACGCATTCGACGGAGTCCCGCCACAAACTGGTGCAAGGCTGTCGCACAAGCGAGGAGGGTGTTATGGGCAAGACGTGCAACGTCAGTGTCGAAGAACTCGCCGCGTTTATGAACGTCGGCTGGCCCGGCGAAGATTGGTACCTGGCCGATCACGCCGAGTATTTGTGGGAGACAACCTTCACCACCGGCGAAGGCAGGGAATTATACCGCGCCCGGCAACCGGGTCAGGTGATCAACCTGTACGAGTACGATGGCTGGTTACGCTGGCAGGGCTACGGCCCGGATCCGACCGGCGGGGGCGGCCACCAGCTCTCAGAGTTGTTCCTGAAGTGGCGTCGCCAATCGCACACGCGGGTCGTGGTGGCGTGTGTGCCGCGGGAAAAATACGAGGAATTGACCACGCTGCTGGAAGACGCCGGTTGCGAACTGATGGCGAAATAGAGGTCTTACCAAGCGGCTGTCAGAACAACTAAGGCGAGGGATCATCTCCCCCTCGGCCACACCACCGGATGTGCGGGCCCGCATCCGGCCGCCGTGTGCTGGAGTGCTTGGTGACGGCGATGCGCCAATCTGGGCCAAGCTTGCGTCGCATCGGCAAATGCATTCATAATGCGAATGTGAAACGCTTCGCGCGTAAACGCCGCCACGCATATCAACACTGTTAGGCATTATGGGCGCACCGCCGAAAACACGATGGCTGGAATGGAGCAAGCGACTGCAAGCGATCGCTCAAAACGGTCTTACCTTTGCGCATGATCCATTTGACATCGAGCGCTATGGCGCCATTCGCCAAATAGCCGCTGAAATGCTCGCGGAAAGTTCTGACCTTGAACAGACTGTCATTCTCGGTTTGCTTGAGAAGGAGACCGGCTACGCAACACCGAAAGTGGACGTGCGTGGCGTCGTTTTCCGCGAAAACAAGCTGCTGCTCGTGCGAGAGAGGTCGGATGGCAGATGGACTTTGCCGGGAGGTTGGGCCGATGTTTGCGCGTCGCCCGCTGAGAACGTAGTGCGTGAAGTTCACGAGGAGTCGGGGTTCAGAACTCGCGCATCGAAAATTCTGGCTGTGTTTGATCGAAGCAAACACCCGCATGAGCCACCTTTTGTTTTCCACGTTTACAAGTTGTTCATGCTTTGCACGATTATTGGCGGCGAAGAGACACTCGGTGCGGAGACCAACTCGGTTGGGTTTTTCGGCGAGACGGAAATACCAGAGTTGTCTGTCAGCCGTGTTACTCCCGCGCAAATCCGGCGAATGTTTGAACACCACCGCGCTCCAGATTTGCCCGCCGATTTCGATCGCGATGCCTGACCACCCATTAAGCCCCCGGATGTAAAGAACAAAAGATATTCGTAACGAAGTTTTTTCTCCTCCGCCTGGCGCCTTCGACGTCAGCGTTTCGCTTTGTTTCTGTCAGCGGCTCCGAACGCGTTCGGAGCTAAACACCCTTTGGGATTGAATCGGGTCGGTCTCAGTCGCGACCTGGAGCCGAGCCGACGCGTAGCGCAGCCCACTCCCTTCGCCCTGGCAGTCTTGCTGTTTGGCGTGCGGAGGGTACAATCTGCGGCTCATGCACGCCAAGCCGCAAGACGGGACCGGGTGGCTGTTCGCACCTGCACTAACGCAGTTGCTGGCCGCCGGCTGGGTCACGATTCTGGCGTTCTTCTTCCTGTTCGGCTGCAACGGCTGGCTGATACCGGTGCAGATGGCCGATCTTTTCCGTGAGACGTTGCCAACACTCGCCATCGGACCGCACTTCGGGGAGTTTTGGTGGGCGGAGTTGAAGGATGCAGGTTGTGCGGCCGGGATTTTGGCGACGGCTTTTGGAGTCGGCGCGATCGCTCTCGACCGTCTGACGCCTGAGAAGAATCTACTGACAACGCTATTTTCGTTGGGGGCCGGGTTGTGGATCCTGTCCGTTGCAATCCTGTTGGTCGGCGCTGCTTCTGTTTCCGGATTGCCGTGTGTTTTTCTGCTGGCGGGATCCTGGCTGTTGCCTGCGCCGCGCAGGTTCTTCCATCGGGTTGGCGATGCACCGGCAAAGCTGGATGGCTGGGCGAAGTTGCTGTTGGCCTGCGCGATCGCGGCGGCGTTGCTGGGTCTGCTGAGTGCGATGACGCCGCCGTTTGAGTATGATGAACTGGAGTACCACCTCGGCGCGCCCGCCGAATATATCAAGGCTGGACGGATCATCGCGTTGCCGCACAACTTCTATTCGAATCTGCCCCAACTGACGGAGATGCTGTACTTGCTGGCGTTGAAGATGTCATCGGGTGTCGCCGCGAAGTTGTTGCATTGGAGTCTGGGAGCGCTGGGAGCGGTCACGGTGTATGCGATCGCGGCGCGGTTGTGGACGCAAAGGATCGCTGTCACGGCCGCGGCGTTGTTCTACTGCCTGCCGTTTGTGCAAGACCTGAGCGAGACGGCGCGCATCGATTTGGCCACCACGTTTTTCGCGGCGCTTGCATTCGGCGCGTTGCTGCTGTGGGCAGAAGCGGCTCGGCGGGAGCCTCGCCATCTCGACAACCGGCCCCGCCCGGAGCGGGGCTGGCTCTGGCTGTCGGCGCTGGCAACGGGCGCAGCAGTCGCGACGAAGTGGACGGCGATTCCGGTCGTGCTGCTGCCAGCGGTTGTGTTCGTTGCGGTCGTAACGAAATCGCTTCGACAACCGGTCGTCTTCTGTCTTCTGTCCGCCGTGCTCGTGCTTCCCTGGCTGCTGAAGAACTGGCTGCTGATGGGCAACCCCGTCTATCCGTTATTCAACGGCGCATTTCACAGTCCGCATTGGAGCGCCGCACAAGCGTCGCTGTTCGCGGAAAAACATTACGCGAGTTTTGGCCGGGTCGGTTGGAAACAGTTGGCGGGATTGGCGTGGCAGTACTCGTTTGGAGAACCGCGTGCCCTGCCGTCGCTGTTGATGACCGCCCCTCTGATTCTCCTGTTGAAAAACGTGACGCCATCCGCGCGCCGCGCCGGGTGGCTGTTTGTGACAGCGTATGCAGGATGGTTCCTGCTGACCTTCCGGTTGTGGCGATTCCTGTTTCCTTCTTTTCCATTGGCGGCGATGGTTGGCGCGGTCGCCCTCGACGCTGTCGGCAAATGGGCGCAAGCCGTGGTCGTTGCGGTGCTGCTGGTCGGGTTGTCAGGAACTGGACTGGATTTGTTGATTGATGCGGAGAATCCTGAGCGTGTTCCTGCACAAGTCAGCTCGTTCGACTGCGTGCTCGGCGAAGTATCGCGGGAGGGATTCATCGCGCGGATGGGGTACGGGATGTTCGAGCCGATTGTGTGGATGAATCATAATCTTCCTGCCGACGCGACAGTGCTGTATGTCGGCGAGGCGCGCGCCTATTATGCGCGGAATCGGGTGTTGTGGAGCACGGCCTTTGATCAGCCTCCGTTGGAGGCCATGATGCGGCAGGCTCACGATGCCAGGAGTTTATTCGACTTGATGCGCGGCCAGCACATCACCCACCTTTATGTGAATGCTTCTGAATTGAACCGTCTGCGAAATAGTTACGGTTACCTGGCCAGTATTGACCAACGTCTGTTGGATGAGTTTCTTGGCAGTTACGCGCGGCCTGTCCATGCGCGGGGGCCCTGCACAGTATATGAACTGAAGAGCGCGACATGAGGATTTGCCACGTCATCACCCGCTTGATTGTCGGCGGCGCGCAGGAAAACACGGTGGCCACCTGCATCGGGCTGCGCAAGCTGGGTCACGAGGTGGATCTCGTCATCGGCCCGCAAACCGGACCGGAAGGTTCACTCTACGGGCAGGCGCGAGCCGCGGGCGTACCGATTGTGATTGTAGACGAGTTGCGCCGCGAGCCGAATCCCTGGTTCGATGCGCGCGCCTGCATGGCGTTGGCGCGTTTGTTTCGTGAGCGGCGGTATGAAATCGTCCACACCCACAGCGGCAAGGCGGGATTCATCGGACGGCTGGCTGCCAGGCGCGCTGGCGTGCCGATCATCGTGCATACAATCCACGGTCCTTCCTTTTATCGTTACCAGAACGTCATCGGCAACTGGCTTTTCAAATGGGCCGAGCAGGTCGCGGCGGAGTGGACGACCCAATTCATCTCCGTTGCCGACGCCATGACGGAACAATACCTGGCGGCGGGCATCGGCGCGCCCTCGCGGTACGTGACGATCCACAGCGGGATGAACATCGAAGCGTTCCTGCGAACGAAGCCGGATCCGGCGTTGCGCGCGGCGCTGTGCCTGTCGGGCTCCGATCTCGTCGTCGGGAAAGTGGCGCGGCTTTTCCGGCTCAAAGGGCACGAGTTTTTGTTCGAAGCAGCACCGCGCATCGTCCAGAAGATCCCGAACGCGAGATTCCTCCTGGTCGGCGATGGAATTTATCAGAAGGAATTCGAACAACGAGCCAGCCGGCTGGGGTTGCGCGACCGGTTCGTGTTTGCGGGTTTGGTGCCGCCACAGGAAATCCCGCGGTACGTGGCATTGATGGATGTGCTCGTGCATTTGTCGCTGCGCGAGGGTTTGCCGAGGACGCTGCCGCAAGCGCTGGCGTGCGGCAAACCGGTCGTGGCGTTCGACGTGGACGGGGCGCGGGAAGTTTGTCTCGACGGACAGACTGGATTCTTGATTCGCGCAGGTGATTCCGCGGCGCTGGCGGATGCAGTGATTCGGTTGTTGCAGGACAAGGCGCTGGCCGCTACAATGGGCGAGCAGGGAAGGCGCTTGGTTCAACAGCAGTTTTCGGAGGAGTTGATGGTGCGCAGGATTGAAGGGTTGTACCAACGACTGGCCGAGGTGCGGCGGTGAGTGTCCACTGGCTGCTGGTTTACTCCTATGTCTTCGACGCAAGTTTCGCTCTGGCGTTGCTGCTGACGCCCGCGTTCAAGCGGCTGTCCTTCCAATGGGGATTTGTCGATCAACCCGATGTCGAGCGGAAGATCCACACCCACGCCATGCCGCTGCTGGGCGGCTGCGCGGTCTTCGGCGCGTTTGCGGCGAATGTGCTGTTCAATTACCTGGTGGTCCTGCCGTTGTTCTCGAAGATCGATCTGCCGTTCATCGAGATGCCCGATTTGCGCATACACATCGAGGGCGCGTTCTCCGTCTGGCGGAAACTGGTGGTGCTGCTCTTGGGCGGTTTTCTGATGATCGCGCTCGGCGTGTACGACGACAAAAAGGAATTGAAGGCGCGGTCGAAACTGCTGGGACAATTCCTCGTCGCGGCAGTCGTGTGGCTGGCGGGAATGCGTATCACGTTGTTCATGCACAGCAAGATCGTGAGTTTCGTGCTGACGGTGCTGTGGATCGTGACGATCACCAACGCGATGAACTTTCTCGACAACATGGACGGCTTGTGCGCGGGGATCGGGCTGGTGTGCTCGTTGCTGTTCGGATTCATCGCGGGCATCCAACAGCAGTATTTCGTTTGTCTGTTGTCCATCGCGCTCGCGGGGGCGTTGCTCGGGTTCCTTCCACACAACTTCAAACCCGCCAGCATCTTCCTCGGCGACGCCGGCAGCCATTTCATCGGCTACATGCTGGCGGTACTGTCGATCATGGGAACGTTCTACCGGCAGGGGGAACCGACGTATCTGCCCGTGCTGATTCCACTCTTGGTGATGGCGGTGCCGCTGTTCGACTTGGTGATGGTCATGTGGATCCGGCTCCAGCGCGGTCAGCCGGTCTATCTGGGCGACGTGAATCACATCTCGCATCGGCTGGTCCGGCTTGGTCTGCCGCAAAGCTGGGCGGTGACGTTGATTTACCTGATCACGCTCACGCTCGGTCTCGGCGCGACGGTGCTGTTGTGGGCGCAGTGGACCGGCGCGCTGATCGTGATTGTCCAGGCCATCTGCATCCTCGCCATCGTCACCCTGCTCGAGCAACTCGGCAACAAATGAAGTGGAGAATAGTTGGATGCGACCCCGGTCGTGCCCCGGTCGCACCACCGGCTATTTGGCGGTAAACAAGATCAAGCCAGCACCGCACCCGTGCCAAATGTGATACAATCTGAGGTCAATTATCATTGCCTTATTTAAGGTAGCTGCCGGTGCGGGCAATCGCGGTGTGACTGGGCTTGCAACCGGTCGTCGTTGGGGACACAATGGGTCAGGTTGGCGTGAAGTGCACAAGGGGAAAATGGAATGGGTGGCTTGGGCTTCTGCTCGCGCTTGTCGTCGTTCCCTGCGCCAAAGGCGTACTATTTGAAGCGACCGGCGATCCCTCGTATAACACGAATGCGCCGACGGGGTCCCTTACCAACAGCGGCTGGCAATACGAAGGACAATGGGGCGCCTATCTCGGGACGCCGATCGCCCCGACGTTTTTTCTTGCGGCCCAGCACATCGGCGGTTCGCCCGGCCAGCCATTTGTCTTCAACGGGTTCACCTACACGACGGTAACAAACTTCGATGATCCGAGTTCCGACCTGCGGGTCTGGCAGGTGGCGGAAACGTTTCCCTATTATGCGCCTTTGCATACGGAGTCGAACGAAGTGGGCAAGCTGTGCGTCGTATTCGGGCGCGGGACGCAGCGCGGCAGCGCGGTCCTGGTCAATACGACGACCAATGGGTGGATGTGGGGCGCCGTCGATAATGTCGAGCGCTGGGGGGAAAACATGATTTCGGGCGTGGTCACCGATGGCGATGTCGGCCAGCTTTTGTACGCCAATTTTGATCGGAATGGAATCACCAACGAGTGTGATCTGTCGGTCGGCGATTCCAGCGGGGGGATGTTCATTCAGAACGGGACGACATGGGAGTTGGCCGGAATCCACTATGCAGTCTCCGGGCCGTTTAGCTTCGACGGGACGACAAGCACGGAATTCGACGCCGCGCTGGTGGATTTACGGGGATTGTACTCCGAAAACAGTTCGGGTGGTTGGACGCTGATTCCCACCAACGATCCAGTGGCCGTACCCAGTTCATTCTATAGCACCCGCGTCTCGGCGCGTATTTCGTGGATCAACAGCATTATCAACGCTCCGCCCATGGCCGGTTTCAGCGGCAGTCCCACTAATGGCGTGGCACCGTTGGCGGTGAGCTTCACCGACAGTTCGAGCGGCAACATCACCAATCAGTTCTGGGATTTCGGGGATGGCAGCACAACCAACTTTGCCGTTGCGACCAACCCGTCGCACACCTACAGCACCGGCGGCACCTACACGGTGAGCCTGACGGTCAGCGGTTTGGGTGGGATCAACACCAGCACGCTGGCCAACTACATCATGGCGACCAATCCGTCAGCGCCGGTAGCCGGGTTCAGTGGAACTCCAACCAATGGCGTGGCGCCGTTGGCGGTGAGCTTCACCGACAGTTCGAGCGGCAACATCACCAATCGGTTCTGGGATTTCGGGGATGGCAGCACAACCAACTTTGCCGTTGCGACCAACCCGTCGCACACCTACACGGCCGGCTCATACAACGTAACCCTGATCGTCAGTGGTTCCGGAGGCGCCAGCACCGACACCGAGCCCAACTACATCGTGGTGCTGAATCAGCCGCATCTGGTGATTAACCCGGGCAGCCTCAGCTTTGGCTCCGTCACCCTTGGCCAGACCAACAGCCTCAATTTCTCCGTCATCAACACCGGCGACGCAGCGCTCTCCGGCACCGCCGCCGGCAGCGCACCGTTCGGCGTCACCAGCGGCAGCAACTACAACGTCGCCGGCGGCCAGACCAGTACCGTCACCGTCGCCTTCGCGCCCAACTCGGCCGGCACGTTTAACAACTCGGTTATCTTCGCCAGCAACGGCGGCAGCGCCACCAACACCGTCACCGGCGCAGGGGTGATTGTGCCCGTGGCCGCATTCAGCGCCACTCCGACCAACGGCCCAGCGCCGTTGGCCGTGACGTTCATCAACAGCTCGAGCGGAACCATCACGAATTCGTTCTGGAGCTTTGGGGATGGAGCAACGAGCAACACGCCGGCTCCGAGCGTGCTGCACACTTACAACGCGGCCGGCCCCAACACCGTGCAATTGATTGTCAGTGGACCGGGAGGCGTGAGCACAAACACGGACCTGAATTACATCGTTGTTGCACCAGCCTGCAACTACGCTCTGTCCGCCACAAACGCCGGCTTCGGTCCGGCGGGAGCCAGTAACACCGTGTCTGTGACATCATCGCCTCTGTGCCCGTGGACGGCCAACAGCAACAACTCTTGGATTCAAATCGCGGGCGGTGGCCTCACCGCCACGGGCAGTGCCGTCGTCGCGTACTCCATCTTGCCAAATACCGCCAGCAGCAGCACACGCACGGGCACAATGACCATTGCCGCTCAGACTTTCACGGTGACCCAGACGGGCGATACAACCCCACCCACGGCGGTTCTGACTGCGCCGACATCGGGCATCGTCAGCGGTACCATCACCGTGCGCGCCACCGCCACGGACGATGTGGCAGTGGTGAAGGTCGAGTTCTACCGCGACGGCAGCGTCTTGCTGGGCACCGTCACCACACCGCCGTACAGCGTGACCTTCGATACGACCGCCGTGACCGATGGCTCGCACTGCTTCTACGCCAAGGCGTATGACGCGGCCAACAACGTGGGAAGTTCCTCCACCAACTGCGTGACCGTAGATAACAACGCTCCTTCCGTACCGGCTGGGTTAACTGCGACGACAGTTTCAAGCAATCAAGTCAATCTGAGTTGGAATGCATCGAATGACGGTGGTGGCTCGGGTGTGGCAGGCTACAATGTGTTCCGGGACGGGACGCAGATTGGGACGACCGCCAACACCAACTATTCCGATAGCGGGCTCGCTGCCGGGACGGAGTATTGCTACAACGTCTCAGCTTACGACCATGTGGGACATGCCTCGGGTCAGAGCATCGAAGCCTGTGTGCAGACTTTTGTTACGCTCGGGTCGTTGCTGGGCACGTATAATGGATTGGCCATCCAAACGAACGGTCCTTCGCATGTGAGTTCGGGGAGTATCCATCTTGTGCTCACCAAGATGGGGACATTTGCCGCCAAACTGACAATGGGCGGGGTGCGGTCGGCATTCAGAGGTCTGTTTGACGTGGCGGGAAACTCGACCAACATGGTTGGACTGAACTCGCTGCAGGTGATCATGCATCTTGATCTGACGAATGGAACGGATGAGATTACAGGAAGGGTTTCCAACGGCACGTTTACGTCGGAGCTTCTGGCTGACCGTGCCGTCTATGGCAAGACCAACCCGTGCCCGTGGGTAGGAACCTACACGGTTGTGTTGGAGCCACCTGAGGGAAACAATCCGGACATTCCACAAGGCTACGGGTATGGAACGCTGGTCGTCCCAGCGGCAGGTGGTGGCCACATGAGTGGCATGTTGGCCGACGGAACGAAGATCAGCGCCAGCGTTCCGGTCTCTAGGTATGGGACATGGCCGTTGTACAATGCTCTCTACAAGAACCAGGGTTCCTGCATCGGGTGGGTGACGTTTGAGACCAATAGCACGCTGTCGGCAACCGTGGATTGGTTCAGGCCGCACATGCTGACAAGCCATTATTATCCCTCTGGTTTCTCAACCAACCTCACGCTGACCGGCAATGAATATGTTTCCCCGTCTGCGGGCGGTCCAAGTCCTACTGGGAGTCGCCAGGTGGCATTGGGTGGTGGAAACCTTATCAGCAACATCGTTGAGAGCGTCACTGTGGACGCGCTTGGCAACATCACTGTGTCGTCTGTCAACAGCGAGAAACTGAAACTGAAACTGCAGCCGACAACGGGGCAGTTTAGCGGCAGCTTCACTGATCCGTCCTTGAACAAGACGATTGGTTTCAAGGGCTTGATGCTACAGCTCGACGGTTCCGGCGCGGGCTATTTTCTCGGAACAAAGCAGAGCGGTTACATCACGATCGCGCCTGTGCCGTGAGATTGGGGGGCTGTAGGTCGGCAAGGATGTTCTTCAAGATGGATTCGCAGCACGTTGGGAGTGGTTGTTATCCCGGCAAGATGGCGGTGCGGCTTCAAAACATCGCCACAGAATTGCGTACAAAGTCTGCATGAGATTGCTTTGAAGATTCTGCGTAAACATTCGATGGGAGATCGGTCGGCCTGTCAGGGGCAATCCTTCTTCCGTGCTTCAGGCGATTACGGCGCAAATGCCGGGCTGATCGAGGTTGGTAACGGTGGCTCGCGTGCGGTCTTGAGTTTGGGTGAAGGTTGAAGATTGCCAAGCCTGCGCGACCAGCTTATCGTCGTATTCATGAAGTCCATACGCGTTGCGTTGACGCTTGTGACGATCTTCACGTTGTTTGGCAGCGCCGACCTGTTCGCGGCGGACGAGCCAAATCTCGCGGGCGCATCCTCGACGAATGCGTTCCGTGTGACGATTCGCGCCGACGCGGGGAAACCGATGGGCGAACTGCGACCTATCTGGCGGTTCTTCGGCGCGGACGAGCCGAACTATGCGTACATGAAGAACGGCAGGAAGCTGATGGCCGAACTCGGCCAACTCGCTCCGCAAGCGGTTTACTTCCGCACACACAATCTGCTGACTTCCGGCGACGGCTCGCCAGCCTTGAAGTGGGGTTCCACGGGCGCTTACAGCGAAGATGCCCAAGGCAATCCGGTTTACAACTGGGTGATCCTTGACCGGATCTTCGACACCTATCTGGAACGTGGCGTGAGGCCTTACGTGCAAATCGGCTTCATGCCGAGGGATCTCTCGGTGAAGCCGGAGCCGTATCAGCATCATTGGACGCCCGGGGCAAAATACGAAGAGATTTACACTGGCTGGTCTTATCCGCCGAAGGATTATACAAAATGGGGCGAGCTCGTCTTTCAGTGGGCGAAACATTGCGTTGAGCGATACGGCCGCGCCGAGGTCGAGCAGTGGTACTGGGAAGTCTGGAACGAATCCAACGGCGGCTACTGGCGCGGGACGCCGGAGGAATTCCGCAAGCTGCACGATTACGCCATCGATGCCGTCCGGCACGCCTTGCCCACGGCGAAAGTCGGTGGCGCGGACACCGCGGGCAACGGCGGCAAGTTCACGCGCGACTTCATCGAGCATTGTCTGCGCGGCACCAACTACGTGACCGGAAAAATCGGCACGCCGCTCGATTTCATTTCCTTCCACGCCAAAGGTTCGCCGAGCTTTGTGGATGACCACGTGCGGATGAGCATCGCCAATCAGCTTCGCACCATCGATAGCGGCTTCGCCATTGTCGCCTCCTACCCGGAAGTGAAAAACAAGCCGATCGTCATCGGCGAATCCGATCCGGACGGGTGCGGTGCGTGCTCGGCGGCCGTTTACCTGCAGAACGGTTACCGCAACAGCACGCTGTATTCCAGCTATACTGCCGCGAGCTTTGCGCGCACCCACGACCTAGCCGACCGGCACGGCGTCAACTTCGAGGGTGCGCTGACGTGGGCGTTTGAGTTTGAAGACCAGCCTTACTTCGCCGGGTTCCGCGCGCTGGCCAGCAACGGCCTAGATCTGCCGGTGCTGAATGTGTTTCGCATGTTCAGCAAAATGAGCGGCCAGCGCCTCGCCGTGGAAAGCGACAGCGCGATGCCGCTCGACACGATGTTGCGCGAAGGCGTTCGCGGGAAACCGGATGTCTCCGCGCTCGCGAGTCTGGACAGGAACAAACTCTCCGTCCTCGTCTGGCATTACCACGACGACGACGTGCCGGGACCGAACGCAGCGGTGGAACTCTCCTTGGGCGGATTACAAACTGCCGCCGGTAAGACGCACGTGACGCAGTACCGCATTGACGAGAGCCACAGCAACGCCTTCGTTGCGTGGCAGCGGATGGGTTCACCGCAACAACTCACGCCGGAGCAATACGCGCAACTCGAAAAGGCCGGTCAGCTTGCGCAGATGGAAGCGCCCAACATCGTGGGCGACAAAAGCGGCACTGCCCTGCTGAAGTTCAGCCTGCCGCGTCAGGCCGTGTCACTGCTTGTGCTGGAATGGTGAGCGCCTGGCCGAGAAGCCGGACATCCTCAGCGACGCCGGCCCGGCCAACTGCCAGGACGCAGCCAGAACGCATCGCTGCGTCCGCCGTAGTACCCTTCTAGGGCTTGGTCCATCGCGCGTGCGGTCCGCAATGCGGTTTCGCCTGTACTCGGGCAACTTCCGCGTCCAAGCAATTCGTCCACGACCGTTTGAATCAACGGCTGCGCGACGTGGGGCGGATTCGGCAGGTCGAACGCCTGCACGCCGTTCTCCGTCTCCAACCGCACAGGTTCCAGTCCGAAGGTTGACAGTGAGACGCGCCCATCCGTGCCGGTGATTTGGATCACGTCCTCACGCACAGCGCTTGCGAAGTTCCACGACGCCAGGCCGGGCACCGCTGCCTCGGTCCGGAAGCTCATGGCTACCACGTCCTCCACGTCATAGGGCGAGGCGAGATTGGCTGCCGCACCTGCGATGTCCTTTAGCGGCCCCAGCATGAAATCGAGAATATCCAGCGTGTGCGAGCCGAGATCGAAGATGAGTCCGCCGCCCGCATTCTCCGCGTTCAGCCGCCACGGCAGATCTCCGGGTTTCACCGATTGATGTTTTGGCTCCGCATAGTGGTAACAGACGCCCGTCATCCGGCCCACCGCACCTTCTTCGATCAATTCCTTCGCCTTTAGGAATCGGGGCAATCTGCGCCGGTAAAACGCCACGAACAACGGCAGCCGCGCCTTGGCGAACGCTTTGACCATGCGCTCGCACTCCGTCGCGTTGCGCGCCATCGGTTTCTCCACGTACGCCGGCTTGCCCGCCGCGCAGATCTTCAACGCATATTCGCAATGCGTCGCCGGCGGCGTGGCCACGTATACCGCGTCCACTTCCGGATCGCGGATCAACGCCTCCGCCTCCGCGTACCATTTCGGCACGCCGTGCCGGCGTGCGTAGTCTTCCGCCAAAGCGGCATTGCGCCGCATCACGGCCACAAGCTGCGAGCCTGCCGCCTTCTGGAATCCCGGTCCGCTCTTGACCTCCGTGACATCACCGCAACCGATGATGCCCCAGCGAATCACGTCCCGGTGGTTCAATGGCTCAGAAGCTGGAGTCATTCTGACAGTTTCAACAATACCTATTCCACCTCCAAAACCACGACGGATTTGGCTGGCAACGTGGTCGTGAATCCGTCTCCGGTCAGCTTGAACGCATTGAATGCGGCCGGTTTGAGTGCGTCAGGGTTATCGAAGGTGTTGTGCGCTTGCATGGTCGGGGCGGTCAGGACCCGGCCGGACATCGCCTTCGGCTGGACGCCGCCCAACATGCAATTCAAATCCGCCGTCGCATTCGGATTGAGGTTGCAGAGCGAGACGTGAATCTTGCCCGCCTTGTCTCGCGAGGCGGAGACGCTCAGCGCCGGGGTCTTTTCCTGGCCCAATTCGTAGTCGGCGCACGTCAACTCGGTCGGCAGCAGCGTCGCATCGTGATGGACGGTGTACATTTCGAAGACGTGATAGGTCGGCGTGAGCAGCATCTTCTCCTTGTCGGTGAGGATCATCGCCTGCAGGACGTTGATCATCTGCGCGATGTTGGCCATTCGCACGCGGTCGCAGTGTTGATTGAAGATGTTGAGCGTGACGCCCGCCACCAACGCGTCGCGGAGCGTGCTCTGCTGGTAAAGGAATCCCGGGTTCGTCCCCGGCTCGACGTCATACCACGCGCCCCACTCGTCCACGATGAGGCTAATGCGCTTTTGCGGGTCGTATTTGTCCATGATCGCGGCGTGACGAGTGACGACGTTGTCCATCTCCAGCGCGCGGCGCAGCGTGGTGTGCCATTCGGCTTCCTGGAAATCGGTGGCGGAACCTTTCTTGGACCAATTGCCGCTCGGCAAGGTGTAGTAATGGACGGAAAGGCCGTTCATGCGTTGGCGAATGTCTTTCATCAGCACCTCCGTCCAGTTGGTGTTTCCGCCGTTGGCGCCGCAGGCGATTTTGAACACGCGATTGCTGCTGAAGTCACGGACATAGGTGGCGTAGCGCCGGAATTGATCGGAATAAAACTCCGGCGTCATGTTGCCGCCGCAACCCCAGTTCTCGTTGCCAACGCCGAAGAAGGTCAGCTTCCATGGTTGTTCACGGCCGTTTTTTTTGCGGAGGTCGGTCATCGGGCTGATGCCGTCGGAGGTGATGTATTCCACCCATTGCTGCATCTCACGCACGGTGCCGCTGCCGACGTTGCCGCAGATGTACGGTTCGCAGCCGACTTGCTCGCAGAGGTCCATGAACTCGTGCGTGCCGAAGTGGTTGTCCTCGGTCACGCCGCCCCAATGCGTGTTGATCATCGTCGGGCGGCTCGCGTACGGTCCGATGCCGTCCATCCAATGATATTCGTCGGCGAAACAACCGCCCGGCCAGCGCAGCACGGGGACCTTGATCTTGCGCAACGCGGCGACGATGTCATTGCGGATGCCGCGCGTGTTGGGGATCGGGCTATCCTCGCCGACCCAGAGGCCACCATAGATGCAGTGGCCCAGGTGTTCGGAGAACTGGCCGTAGATGTTGCGATTGATCGTTTGCTTGCCTTGGTCGGCGTGGATGATAAGTTGGTTCACCGCTGGTGCCGGCGCACCGTCTGCTCTGGCGGTGAGGCCGCCTACGGCAATCCCCAGCAAAATTGAAGCGAGCAACCGGATTCGTTCAGTAGTCATCGTTTGGCATCCTTTCACTTCGTATCGGTTTGTCTTTGCAGTCCGCGCGCCGAACATCTTGTGATCAAGGCGGGCTTCAAGTCCCCTGCGGGCGCGCACCGCCGGCGGCACCCTCGGCCTCCTTCTGCTTCCACTCCTGCGCAGGATACAAGCTCCAGTAAACAGAGTAACGCTGGTAATGCATCCGGTAGAATGGGATCAAGGTCACGTCCTGCGGTTGGCCAACGCCTTTTGTCTGGAATGTCAGCGGCTGGCCAGCGACCGGCTCGACATGGCGCAGGATTTCTTTCGCGTCTGAGACGAATACCGGCACTGGAGGCGAAGGCACCTTGTTGAGATCAGTCTGGTTGCGCACATAGGGGCTGGGCATGTTTTCCGTGCCCAGTTCACCCGCCAGCACAATCGGTCCGTAAAGAATGGCGACCGTCTTGGGATCACCCGGCAACGATTCCAAATGCAGCGCCATCGGCAGGCGAATCTCCACCATGTCGCCATTCCGCCATTGGCGCTTGATCGTGATGTAGGACTGCGGCGTGCCCGCAACGCTCTGCCGTCTCCCGTTCACCGTGACGGTTATTCCCGATTGCGCCCAGGCCGGGAACCGGATTTTCAGACCGGCCGTGACCGGTTTGTCACATTTCATTGTCAGGCGCGTCGTGTCACTTTCCGGGAATTTCGTCTGCTGCTGCACGACCAGTCCCTTTTCCTTCCACGTCAATTCGGAAGCGATGAACAGGTTCACGTAAAGCGAATCATCGTCGTGGAAATAAATCGTGTCGCCATACTTGCTGTGGTTTTCCATGCCGGTGCCGACGCAACACCAGAACGAATCCTCCGGCGTCGAATACGCCTTGAAGTGGCCGGGCTTCAGCGACATGAGGTAAACGAACATGCCCTGTTCCGGATCCTGCGACGCAAGGATGTGATTGTAAAGCGCGCGCTCATAAAAATCCATTGTCTCCGCCGCCAACGACCACTCGAACAAGTGCCGCGTCAGCTTCAACATGTTGTAAGTGTTGCAGGTTTCGGCGGTGTCGGGGCTGAGATGCTGGGAGAACTGGTCGATCGGGAAAAAATGTTCGCGGTCGCTGTGCCCGCCGATGACGTACGAGCGATGCAGCGCCACGCGCTGCCAGAAGAACGTGGCGATGTCCTTGAACCGCGTCTCGCCGGTCAACTCGTATTCCCGCGCCGCGCCAATCATCTTGGGGATTTGCGTATTCGCGTGGAGCTTGTCGAGACGGTCTTCGCCGCGGGCCAGCGGATCGAAAACGGCCTCATGATTGAATGCGCGAGCCAAACGCAAATGCTCCGGGCTGCCTGTGATGGCGTAGAGATTGGCCAATACCTCGTTCATCCCGCCGTGTTCGTTGCCAAGCGCGCGTTGCATCTGGTCGTGCGAGAGGCGATCCACGCGGAACTTCAGCCAGTCGGCCATCTTCTCCAACACCTCCAATGCCTGGCGGTTGGCGCAATAGACATGCGCGTCCAGCAGCCCGGCCATGATCTTGTGCAACGTGTAGTACGGCGCCCACACCTTCTGGGCGGCATCGACGCGGTCGAAAAACGATTCCGGATACGCCGATAGAAATCCCTTGTTATACCCCTGCTGCGGCAGCGCCTCCTGGCACCTGGCCAACTCAGCTACGATATAATCCACCCGCGCCCTGAGCCGCTCGTCGCCGGTGCTCGCGTACATCATCGCGCACGCCGACAGATAATGCCCGACGCTGTGGCCGCGCAATTCACAATCCGGTTTCTCCCATCCGCCGAGCGGTTTTGCCGTCGAGGGCAATCCAGCGGTGACGCGGAAGTTGTGCAGGAGCCGGTCCGCATCCAATGCGAGCAGATACTTGTGATCCCGGTCCATGGCGTCCCTGAACGGTCCGTCCAGCAACCGCACTTGGTTCAGGGGAAACGGCTCGGCCTTGAATTTCACGGCTCCCTGCGCCGCTGCGCCGACGAACGCCATCATGCACAACAGCATCATCGCCGCGATTCCGTTTCGACGGTCGTTTCTCATGAGCAAGCCCCCACCCCGCCTTGTCGCTTCCACCTTGATCGCGCGCTTGACCAGCACCGCTCCCGCAGCCGCAGAGTCACTCGAACAGCAATCCTTGTTGCCTGAGTTCTGATTCATGGACATCCTCGCAAGAAGCCTGTGCAATTTAACCACGCCCCGCGCCGGCAGTACAGCGAGAAAGATGTAGACGTAGAGCACCGTGTCGCACCCCGTCGCCCAGTTCTTCACTTCAGTGCCGGGGGTGCCAGGGTGATAACGCGACGAGATGGAAAGGAGGATGCAGGCTGTTTTCGTTCGTCTTGCTCGTTAATGTCCCGGTTACTGCTCCTCAACGCTCATCCTGATTGAGCTGAGGTAGTTTGTGAAGTGGACGTACCCACCGTAATTGTTCATCCATAGTAACATCGTCCGACGGGAAGTTTGATCGCGAACAACAAACGGTCGGACGTTGTCATACCTGGAATTCGCGGTGATGGGCTTGGACTGCCAGGTTGCACCTCCATCGGAGGTTGTCCACTTCTCGATCTCGAAGACTCCTTTCACCGGACGGGACAGATAGACGATGGAAGGGTCTGCGTGATCCAAAATCAGACCACCAGAATAGTTTGGCTCCGGCTCGGTCTGGCCTGCAGGTGTCCTGGGAAACCAGCGTCCTGCGGCAACGATCTCGGTATCGCGCCACGCCTGCCCATCCCACCGGGCATAATGATAACGATGGTCTGTGTCAGAAGGGAACCGGACGTAGGCAATCACCGGACGGCCAGACCTGTCTTCGGCAATGTCCCAGACCCAGGCGCGCGCAAGCGTTTGGGAAGCATCATAAACACGGTCTGCAGCCGACGGCTCGATCGGCAGTTGGTCCCAACCCGCGATGCGGGTGCCGTCGGCTTTATAGAACGCGCCCTTCTTGTAGCAGGCGTAATAGACGCTGTTGGTCGGCTCGTTCCGCGGATGGCCATCGGTGAAGACGAAGTGGATCCTGTCTTTGCTGTTGGAAGCGACCCTGAAGTAAGGGCGATTCCTCGCATCGGCGCCTTTGCGCATGATGAGCACCCGTGCCGTCGACCATGTGTCGCCGGCATCGGTGGACTTGCTCACGGTCGGCTTGTACGAATCGCCACGCCAGAACATGTAGAGCGTGCCGGCTTCGTCTGAAAGCGAAATGGGGGTGGGATAAGTGACGTCCTTTCGAGGCCGAGGTCCGTCGTGGAATTGCAGCGTCCGCTCTGGTTCCCACTCGGACGCGTCATTCGGCCTCTTGGTGATGCGCGCGTACATGTCCACGCCGGAATGGCGGGAGTAGAAAGCCATCAACCGCCCATCGGGACGGGAAAAGAACGTCGGGGTGTCGTGGTCGTCCTTCTGAAACTTTTCGTGCAGGGTTGTGGTGGTAATTTTGCCGGAGGTGTGATCCAGAACACCGATCTGGATCGAGCCATTCGACGTCACCCAGCCGCAATAAGTCTTGCCCTGGCAAATCAACGCACGCGGGTCAGCGAACCAGCACCACCCGCCATCATGAGTGAACTCTGCATATGCCTCCCCCGGGATCGCGCGCGCAGCAGACGGTGCAAGCCCACCCAACAGAGCAGCCGCGCAGATCAAAAACCACCTTGAGTTAGAACTCATCCGGAAACCTTCTTCAAGGTCACCAAGGCACAAGCCAAATGCACCAGTCCAATGAACACATCCGCGCGGTATTCGTAGCGCACCACCATCCGC
>Ga0326728_10005407_pt1 | contig 35922 bp, 25 predicted proteins | sample MB3enrmetagenome_FD_207602 | JGI IMG/M metagenome (GOLD analysis project Ga0326728, IMG submission 207602) | Lab enriched peat soil microbial communities from McLean, Ithaca, NY, United States - MB31MN | ecosystem: Environmental > Terrestrial > Soil > Wetlands > Peat | place: USA: New York...
AGCTCGAACTCCACGTCCCTGACCGAGGCGCGGATGGTGGTGGTGCGGTCGGTGAGGACGCGCACCTGCACCGAGGCCGGCAGACTGGTCTGCAACTGCGGCAGCAGCTTCTTGATGCGGTCCACCACCGCAATGATGTTGGCGCCCGGCTGGCGCTGGATGTTGACGATGACCGCGGGCTGGCGATCCATCCATGCCGCCTGCTGGGAGTTCTCGGCGGCATCCACGATGGTGGCTACATCGGAGGCGCGGACGGCGGCTCCGTTGCGGTAGGCCACGATCACGGGCTTGTAATCGTCGCTGGCCAGCAACTGGTCGTTGGCCCCGATGGTATAGGACTGGCGCGAGCCGTTGAGCGTGCCCTTGGCCTGGTCCACGTTGGCCGCCGCCAGTGCGGTGCGCAGGTCTTCCAGACTCAGGTTGTAGGCCGCCAGCTGGGCCGGATTGGCCTGAATGCGCACCGAGGGCTTCTGTCCGCCGGCAATGGAGACCAGTCCGACGCCGGTGACCTGGGAGATCTTCTGGGCAAGATTGGTGTCGGCCGCGTCCTCAACCTTGTCCAGGGGCAGGGAATCGGAGTAAAGCGCCAGGGTCATGATGGGCGCGTCGGCGGGGTTCACCTTGCTATAGATGGGGGGATTGGGCAGGTCGGAGGGCAGAAAGCTGGTGGCGGCGTTGATGGCGGCCTGGACCTCCTGCTCGGCGACGTCGATGTTCTCGTCCAGGTCGAATTCGAGGGTGATGACCGAGCCGCCGCCGGAGCTGACCGAGGTCATCTGCTTGAGGCCGGGCATCTGGCCGAACTGCCGCTCCAGGGGCGCGGTAACGGACGAAGCCATCACCTCGGGGCCGCCGCCGGGGTAAAACGTGAGCACCTGGATGATGGGGTAGTCCACCTCGGGCAGCGCCGAGACGGGCAACTGCTGGTAGCCCACAAAGCCGGCCAGCAGGATGGCCGCCATCAGCAGCGAGGTGGCCACCGGGCGCAGAATGAATGGCCGGGAAGGACTCAGGCTCACTGCTTTTCCCTCTTCTCGGGTTTGCCGCCGCCTTGACTGGAGGCCGGGCCGGCGCCCTGGCCGGCACGCTGCCGAGCGGCGCTCACGGTCACCACCTGTCCGGAGCGAAGCCGGTCCGCGCCGTCCACCACCACGTTCTGCCCAGGTTGAAGGCCGCTGTCCACGATGGTTACCTGTCCCTCGGCCAGAGCCACCTTCACCGGCTGGATCTTGGCCGTCGCGGTTCCCTTGGCATCCGTTTCGGTCAGCCACACATACGATCCCTGCAAGCCGCTCTGAATGGCCGCCGAGGGCACCACGATCGCTTTCGGCCGGTCCTCAAGCACCAGATGAATGTTGACGAACTGGTTGGGAAAGAGCGCCTCGTCCTTGTTGTCGAAGACCGCCTTCAGCTTGTCGGTGCCGGTGGTGGTGTCGATCTGGTTATCGGCGGTGAGCAGATAGCCGCTGGCCAGCAGATGCACATCGTCGCGGTCGTAGGCGTCCACGGGCAGGCGCTTCTCGGCGGCCAGTTTGCCCAGCACCTGCGGAAGCTCGTTCTCGGGCAGCGTAAAGTAAACGGCGATGGGCTGGAACTGGTTGATGACCACCAGGCTGGTGGTGTTGGCGGTGATGATGTTGCCGGGATCCACCAGGCGCAGGCCGATGCGGCCGTTGATGGGCGACTGGATGGAACACCATTCGAGCTGCAACTGGGCGGCCTCAACGGCAGCCTTGTCCGCCTCGATCGCGCCCTGATACTGGCCCTGAGCCGCCGCGTCGGCATCCAGAATTTCCTTTGAAGTCACACCCGCGTCGAACAGAGCCTTGTAGCGGGCGTATTCGGCCTGGGCGTTCTTGAGCAGCGCCTGGTCGTGGGCCAGGGTTCCCTTGGCCTGGTCCAGCGCGGCCTGGTAAGGGCTGGGGTCGATCACCATGATGGTTTCGCCCTGCTTGACCTCCTGGCCTTCGGTGAACTTGACCGGCTCCAACTGACCGCTGACCCGCGCCTTCACCGTGACGCTCATGTAGGGCGTCACCGTGCCCAGAGCAGTGAGAAAGATGGGCATCGCCTTCTGTTCCGCGGCTGCTACCTGCACCGGAACCGGCTGATTCCTCAGCGCGGTCGCCTGGTTGACGCTGGCCGCCGCCGCCTGCAGATGGTTCTGGTGAATCCGCCAGACGGCGAAACCCAATGCGCCCGCGAGCACCAGGTAAACGAGAATGCGCACCCAGGAACCCTTGCGGGCGGGCGGCTGCTCAAATGAAGTGAATGAGTGCGGATTGGACTCCGGAGTGCCTTCGATGGACATGGTGTCGATTCCCGTCGCTTTCATCGGTATCCGCGCCCCGGAAAGGGGCACACATACGTACCCGCCGGGCAGAGGTCAAGCCGCCAGGATACGTTTCTACGGACGCAACAGTTTCAGCAGAAGTTTCGTCCGCCCCAATGCGATCCCGGTGCGATTCCGGGACGGAATTCTTCGACGGCGGACAGAGAACTGCATTCACTGAGAATTGGAGACCAAGCCATTGTAAGCCAACCGGCGTCGGCGGCGGAATGGCGGCTGGCCGAGGCGATTCGCATCCTGGGATGCGCGATCCTCGATGGGGCGTCCCTCTCGCTGCTCGGGCGCCCCAAACCTGTTCATGCGAGCCCATTTGCCCGCGCGCGGCGTTTTGGCCGGCCTCTTCGTCTACCATTGTAGTTTCAGCCGTAAGTTGGAAAGGGCGCTGGCGGGTTCAACCTCCGGCCCCGGAATACGAAGAGCCGGCATGGACCGGGCCACAGCGCTTGCCGGTCTGTTTCGGGGCACCCCGGCTCAGGAGCGATTGGCAGTTTTATGTGGATTGTCCGGCTTGCGCTGCGGCGGCCTTACACGTTTGCCGTTCTTGCGCTATTGATTCTGATCCTCGGCGCCTTCAGCATCCTGACGATGCCTACGGACATCTTTCCCAACATCGACATCCCCGTCGTGACCGTGATCTGGGGCTTCAACGGCCTCTCGGCGCAAGAGATGGCCAACCGCATCGTGACCAACAGCGAGCGGGGAATGACCACCACGGTCAACGACATCGAGCACATCGAGTCGCAATCGCTCAACGGCATTGGCCTCATCAAGATCTTCTTCCACCCGCATGTGAACATCGGCAACGCCGTGGCCCAGGTGACGGCGATCTGCCAGGTCCAGTTGCGCTCGCTTCCTCCCGGTTCGACGCCTCCGTTCATCATCCAGTACAACGCCTCCAGCGTGCCGGTGCTGCAACTGGGACTGAGCGGCCAGGGCCTGAATGAACAACAGGTGGCCGACCTGAGCACCACCACCATCCGCACCCAGTTGGCCACCGTCGAGGGCGCGCAGACGCCGTTTCCCTACGGCGGCAAGCAGCGCCAGATTCAGGTGGACCTGGACCTGGCCGCCCTGCAGGCCAAGGGGCTTTCGCCGGTGGATGTGGTGAACGCCATCTCGGCGCAGAACCTGATTGCGCCCTCGGGCACCATGAAGATCGACCGCTTCGAGTACGCGGTCGAGACCAATTCCGCTCCACAGATCATCGGCGAACTGAACAACCTGCCTATCCGGGCGGTGAACGGCGCCGTCATCTATATCCGCGACGTGGCCCACGTGCGCGACGGCAATCCGCCGCAGACCAACATCGTGCGCGTGGACGGCAAGCGCGCCGTCCTGATGAGCATTATGAAGACCGGCACGGCCTCCACGCTGGACATTATTGCGGGCGTGCAGCAAAAACTGATCGCCATCAAGGGCCAGTTGCCGCCGCAGTTGCAGATCAACCCCCTCTCCGATCAGTCGATCTTTGTGCGCGGAGCCATCGATGGGGTGGTGCGCGAGGCCATCATCGCCGCCTGCCTCACCGCCATCATGATCCTGGTCTTTCTGGGCAGTTGGCGCTCGACGGTGATCATCGCGGTCTCCATTCCGCTCTCGATTCTCTGCTCGCTCAGCGTGCTCTCGATGCTCCACGAGACCATCAACATCATGACGCTGGGGGGCATGGCGCTGGCCGTCGGCATCCTGGTGGACGACGCCACGGTGGCCATCGAAAACATCAACCGCAATCTGGAGGCGGGCAAGGAACTGGAGCAGTCCATCCTCGACGGCTCGGCGCAGATCGCTGTCCCGGCCCTGGTCTCCACGCTCGCCATCTGCATCGTCTTCGTGCCCATGTTCTTCCTGAGCGGCGTGGCGCGCTATCTCTTTGTTCCCATGGCCGAGGCGGTGGTCTTCGCCATGCTGGCCAGCTACTTCCTCTCGCGAACGCTGGTGCCCACCATGGCCAAGTACCTGCTCAAGGAGCACAGCGATGTGGAGGCGGCCCAGAAGCGCACGAGCCGCAACCCCTTCGTTCGCTTTCAAAGCGGCTTCGAGACAGGATTCGAGAGCTTCCGCCACGGCTACCTGCGCCTGCTCACTCTTTGCGTGGACCATGCGGGAGCGTTTCTGGTCTTATTCCTGGTCTTCGCGTTGGGTTCGGTGGGCCTTCTTGCGCCTTTCCTGGGCCAGGACTTCTTCCCCTCCGTGGACTCCGGCCAGTTCAAGATTCACGTCCGCGCCCGCACCGGCACGCGCATCGAGGAGACGGCGGCGCTCTGCGACCACATAGACGCGACCATCCGCGAACAGATCCCAGCCAAGGAACTGGTCACGATTCTCGATAACGTCGGCTTGCCCTACTCCGGCCTGAACCTTTCCTACTCCACGTCTGCGCCTATCGGGCCGGCCGATGCCGACATTCAGGTGCAGCTGAGCAAGGATCACCACCCCACCGCGGCTTACGTCGAGCGCCTGCGCGCGGTGCTGGCCCGCCAATACCCCGGCGTCACCTTCTATGTGCTTCCGGTGGACATCGTGACCCAGATTCTGAACTTCGGCCTCTCGGCGCCCATCGACATCCAGGTCGTGGGCCCGGACCTCTACGGCAATCGCGCCCTGGCCGAGCGCATACTCGATGAGGTTCGCTATGTTCCCGGAGCCGCCGATGCGCGCATTCAGCAGCCCTTCGACTATCCCCGGCTCACCGTGGACGTGGACCGCACCCGCGCCCAGATGATCGGCCTCACGCAAAAGGACGTGGCCAGCAGCCTGTTGGTGGCTTTGAGCGGCAGCTTCCAGACATCTCCCAGCTTCTATCTCGACCCCAAGAACGGCGTGAGCTACAACGTCGCCATCCAGGCCCCGCAATACCGGGTGAACTCCCTGGCCGCGCTCAAGAGCCTGCCCATTACCGGCGCGACCGGCGCGGCGCGGTCCAACGGAGCGGAAGCCACCGGCGCGCCGGGCGCTCAGTCCCCCGTGGAGGTGCTTGGCAACCTGGCGGCCGTTTCGCCCGGAGCGGAGCTGGGCACGGTGAGCCACTACGATGTTCAGCCGGTGATCGACATCTACGCCAACGTGGATGGAACCGACCTGGGCACTGTGACTCGCGCGATAGAAGGAATCGTCGACCGGCACAAGGCCGATTTGCCCCGCGGCTCGCACTTCGACCTGCGCGGCCAGAGCGAGACCATGAAAACCTCGTACGCCGGACTGCTCGGCGGCCTGGCGTTTTCCATTCTGCTGGTCTACCTGCTCATCGTGGTGAACTTCCAGTCCTGGCTCGATCCGTTTCTCATCATCTCGGCCTTGCCGGCGGCGCTGGCCGGCATCGTCTGGTTTCTGTTCCTCACAGATACCCGGCTCAGCGTGCCGGCGCTCACCGGAGCCATCATGTGCATGGGCGTGGCCACGGCCAACTCCATCCTGGTGGTCAGCTTTGCCCGTGAGCAGTTGGAGGTCCTGGTGGGCGATGCGCGCCGGGCGGCGCTGAACGCCGGCTTTGTTCGCCTGCGCCCGGTGCTGATGACCGCCCTGGCCATGATCATCGGCATGGTGCCCATGGCGCTGGGTCTGGGCGATGGCGGCGAGCAGAACGCCCCGCTGGGCCGCGCCGTCATCGGCGGTCTGCTGCTGGCCACCGTGGCTACGCTGTTCTTCGTTCCCGCGTTCTTTTCTGTCGTTCACGGCTGGCTCGAAGGCCGCCGCAGGACGGCGCACGGCGCTGCACTGGCCGGAACTCTCGACGAGTTTGACGAGCTATCGGAGTAGCTTTTATGACCAACGAATTCAAACCGAACCAGCAGCCGGCACGCAGCCACGAGACCGCTCCCGAGCAGAAGCCCATCTCCGGGAGCTACCTGCTGGCGGGCGGAGCTCTGCTGCTGCTGGTGGCCGTGCTGCTGGCGGCGTTCGGCATCATGAGCCGCAAATCCGCCGCGGTTGCGCTGGCCGAGCGCACGCAAGAGCTGGCCCCGCCCACGGTGATTGCCGCGCCGCCCACGCCGGGCGCTCCGGTGGAGAGCTTCACGCTGCCCGGCAACGTGACCGCCTGGACCGATTCGCCCATCTACGCGCGCACCTCCGGCTACCTCACGCGGTGGTACTTCGACATCGGCGCAAGAGTGAAGAAGGGAGCGCTGCTGGCCGAGATCGCCACGCCCGAGCTGGACCGGCAACTGGCCCAGGCCGAGGCCGACCTGAATACCGCTCAGGCCAACGCCAACAACGCCCGCATCCAGGCCGATCGCTACTCGGGCCTCGTCAAGTCCAACGCCGTCTCCCGCCAGGACACCGATACGTTTGTGAATCAGGCCGCGGCCACGGCGGCCGCCGTGCGCTCCGCCCAGGCCAACGTCGATCGGCTGCGCGAGCTGCAGTCCTTCGAGAAGGTCTACGCGCCTTTCGACGGCGTGGTTACCGCCCGCAACGTCGATACCGGCCAGTTGATCGATCCCGGCGCGGGCAAGGAACTCTTCCATTTGCAGGCCGTCCAGACCCTGCGCGTCTACGCCAACCTGCCGCAGGCTTACTCAAATAACGTCAAGCGCGGCTCCAAGATCGGCCTGACCTTTGCCGAGCACGCCGGCAAGGCCTACCAGGGAACCCTCATTCGTACCGCCGACGCCATCGATCCCGCCAGCCGCACGCTGCTGGTAGAAATCGATGTGGACAACCGCGCGGGCGAGTTGCTGCCCGGCTCGCTGGCCCAGGTTCACTTCAAGACCCCGGCTGCCGGACCGGTATTCATCGTCCCCGCCGCCGCGCTCATCTTCCGCAGGGAAGGGTTGCGCGTAGGGGTCGTGGTCAAAGGAGAGGGAGTCACCGGTGACATCGCGCATCTGGCTCCGGTGGTAATCGGCGAGGACGATGGGGCCAGCGTGCAGATTGTCAACGGACTCAGCGCCGGCGACCGGGTGATTCAGGATCCGCCCGACTCGCTGATTGAGGGCGAGAGACTTTTTGTCGAGAGCTCCAGCGCACCCAACCCGGCGGGAGGCAAGTAGCGATGCGGGCGCTCCAGGCTGTGAAAAGGTCCGACTCCGGCCGACCCAGCGGCACTGACCCGTCGCAGGGGCCCGGTGCTTTGAAAGGGCACGGCCTGACAGACTGCGGAAGAACCTGGCTTTGTGTCAGGGCACGACTTCTCGGGCTGCGGCGAAAATCCTCTTGGGCCGGTGGAGGCGTCAGGGCACGACTTCAGTCGTGCCATATGTCCAGTGAAATGATCCGGGCTTTAGCCCCTGCGGCAACCCTCCCTCCCGCCGCGTGTCCCACCCTCGCCGTCCGCCGCGTTGGGTGCCCCACCCTCGCCGCGTCCTTGCTTTTGCGGCTAGGGTGGGTCTTCGCGGCAACTGCTTTCCTCACCGCCTGCAAGCCCGTCGGGCCGAACTACAATCGTCCCGGCTATGAAGCGCCGCCGGCTTACAAGGAGGCCGGCGCGACCACGGTCTTGGTCCCGCCGCCCAACCCGGCCAACGGCGGCGGTTGGCAGCCGGCCTCGCCCTCCGATGGAATGCTTCGCGGCAAGTGGTGGGAGATCTACCAGGACCCGCAATTGAACCGGCTGGAAGAGCGCATCGCCACAGATAACCAGAGCCTGCGCCAGGCGCTTGAAACCTATCTCGCGGCGCGCGACCAGGCAACCGCGGCCCGCTCCGCGCTTTATCCCACGCTCTCCGCGGGGCCTTCCATCACACGTGAGAACGTCTCGGCGAACGGGCCCTCCTACTCGGCGGGCAAATCCACCACTTATAACGACCTGGTGATTGGCGGCCAGGCGAGTTGGGAGCCCGACTTATGGGGCCGCATCCGCCGCACCGTCGAGGCCGCTCACGCCGGCGTCCAGGCCAGCGCCGCGGATTTGGCCGGCCTGGACCTGAGCCTGCACGCCGAGATGGCCTCCGATTACTTCCAGCTTCGCGGCCTGGACGCCGAGATCAAGCTGCTCGACGCCACGGTCGCCGATCTCGAGCGTCAGCTCGACCTGACCCAGCGCCGCCTTGAAGGCGGAGTGGCTACGGACGTGGACGTCGCCCAGGCCAGGACCCAGCTTGAAACGGTCCGCGCGCAACGGATCGACGTGGGCGTGGCGCGCGCCCAACTGGAGCACGCCATCGGCACCATCGCCAACCTGAAACTCCCCGAATTCAGCATTCCGCCGTCGCCTCTCGACCTGGCGCTGCCCAGGATTCCTGTCGGAGTGCCTTCGCAACTGCTTGAGCGCCGACCGGATATTGCCGCCGCCGAGCGCCGCGCCGCCGCCGCCAACGCCCAGATCGGCATTGTCGTCAGCGCCTTCTATCCCACCATCAATCTCACCGGCGAGGGCGGCTTTGAGAGCCTGCATTTTGGCACCTGGATTCAGGGCCCCAGCGCGCTCTGGGCGCTGGGCGCGGAGGCTACGCAGCTTCTCTTCGACGCCGGCCAGCGCCATGCGCTCTCCGATCAGGCACGCCACGCCTACGAGGCCCAGGCCGCGGCCTACCGGAACACCATCCTCCAGGCCTTCAACGACGTGGAAGACCAGCTCTCTGGCCTGAGGATTCTGGAGCGGGAAACGGGCGTCGAGCGAAGAGCGGTCGAGTCGGCGCAGCGCTCCTTCGATCTGTCGAATGAGCGTTACAAGGGGGGCGTCACCAGCTATCTTGAAGTTCTTGCCGCCGAGGCCGCGCTGCTCCAGAACCAGCGCGCGGCGATCGACCTTCAGACCCGGCAATTCGCGGCCAGCGTAAGCCTGGTTCGAGCGCTGGGCGGAGGATGGGATACCGGGCAGTTGCCGAAATGACAGAGACAGGGATTCGGGAAGGGAACTGACCCCTCACCAAAAACAACGGAGCCTCTTGCAGAATTGTCTTCATGCTATAGATTGTGTCAGGGCACGACTTCAGTCGTGCCGCAAATGGCCAATTTAGATTCCGGCTTTAGCCGCTGCGGAATTGCAAACTACTGAAAGCAAAACCACAGGGGCTAAAGCCCAACATGAATTTGTTGCTCTTCCGGCACGACTGAAGTCGTGCCCTGACACTTTTTGCAATCTTGACGGAATTCTGCAAAAGGTTCAGCGGAGTCTATTCCCGTATGAAAATCGGAGTTTCCTGGCTGGCTCGCATCGCGCTCGCGGCATCTCTGGCGACGGCTCCGACTGCCGGGGCACAGCAGTTGCCGCCCATCGAGCCTCCTCAGCCGCTGCCCAGCGCCCAGACTGCCGCTCCCACCCTGCGCGTGACGGCCAATGAGGTGCTGGTGCCCACGCTGGTTGAGAAGCGCGGCGGCGGCATCGTCTACGGCCTCAAGCCGGACGATTTTGTGCTCGAAGACAACGGCGTGCCGCAGAAGATTCGCGTGCAGGAGGAGATGGATACGGCGCCGGTGGCGCTGGTTGTGGCCGTCGAGGAGGGCGGCGTCAGCGTGCTCGAATTCGACAAGCTGGCCAAGCTCGGCCCGCTGCTCGATCTCTTCCTCTCCGACGGCAGAAGCCAGGCGGCGCTGGTGGGGTTCGACTCCCGGCCGCATCTGATTCGCGACTACACGCACTCCAGCGACGAGATCAACCAGGCCCTCAAGCGCCTCGATCCCGGCAACGGCGGCGATGCGATTCTGGATACCGTCAGCTATGCCGTCGATCTGCTCGAGTCCCAGCCTAAGGAGTATCGCCGCGTCCTGCTGCTCATCAGCGAGGAGCGCGACCACGGCAGCAAGCATACAAAGCCTGAGCAGCTGGTGGAGAAGATAGGCCGCTCCGACGTGCTGGTGCTGAGCGTCTCGTTCTCTCCCTCGCGCGCCGAACTCCTCCACGACGTCAAGGACTCCACCGGCGAAGACCGCACCATGAACCTCGTCTCCACCCTGGCCATGATCGTGCAGGCCTTCAAGAAGAACGTGGCCAAGGAGGTTGCCCACATGAGCGGCGGCGAGTACACCACCTTCACCGGCGATAAGGCCTTCGAGCAGCGCGTGGTGGATGCGGCCAAGCACGCCCGCAACCGCTATCTCATCACCTTCAGCCCCTCCGATCCCACCCCCGGCCTGCACACCATCCGGGTGCGCACCGCCGTGGACTACGGCGCCCGCATCGTGGCGCGGGCCAACTATTGGCGGGCGCCGGAGCCGTAGCGGCGGTAAGCGGGGAACGGTTGGCGGCTTCTTCTTGGGGTGGTCAGCACTCGAGATCAAATTCCACTGCCAAGAGATCGGCCATCTTCCGGATTGGCGACCAACCGGATGGAGTTCAATTCGCTTCCGAACCGCCCCAAGGAGCCCGGTTGCCCATGTGAGGCATATCAAGCAAGAGAAAGGGCTGGAAAAGACACTCCAAAGGCACCGGCTCCAGGATCAGAACTTTAACGGCCCGTGATAGTCATCCCATGCCACTGACTTGGCAGTTCTTTGGCTGATCACCATTTCTTCACCAATCGGTATCCCATCCTCTAACACCCTTACTTTGAGATCCGGGAGAAACATTGTGAACTTCGACAGAGCGACCCACTTTGACTCTGCCTGATAAACCGGAGAGATTTCCAGTGTTGTTGCCTTGCCCGGCAGCACAGTGAATGTTACAAAGTCACTATTAAAAAAGGCATTCTTCGCGAGAACCTTATCTATGTCCGCCGAACCCGAACGAATCTCGTAACCTATGCAGGTGATTGTGTAGCGGCCAGCCTTCATCTCCAGCGCCTTCTGCTCCCCAAAGCGTGTGAGATACGGCGTTTCCGCCTTCACATATTTTAGGTTCACCAATGGAATTAGCACCGTGTTATCGAGCATGCCCCAATGGATGCCGGCATGGGCCAACTCTTTTTGAGTGTTCTTCGGCATCTTCGCATTGGACGTGTAGTTCTTCAGATCAAACACCAGGGTTCCGAATTGCTGCCCGAACGCCGGTCGCGCCGTGCCGAGAGCGGTCAGCCCCAAACCCACCGCGAGGAGAATGTACCTCAATCGCTTCATGCCGATTCGCCTTCCCCACCGTGAGAACGGCGGGCTCGTGTACGAGATAACGGTACAGAGTTTTAGCTATTGTCCATCCCCTGCTGCCTATCGTGCAAATCCACTTCATTGCTTGGCGCCGCACCAATTCCAAGCGGTGCGTCTGGGTGGATTCCGATTGAATCACCGGCCATCCGGAAGAGATCCTCATTCTCTGCATTTTCCGGCAAAAGGACAAAACGCCGCGAAAAGTGTGGCATAATGTCCCTATGAGCCAAGCTGCCGCCATTCCCGTTGTTTCTCCGCCGCCCTTCACCTTCGATTGGCGGGAGATCGAGCGCGGCCTGCCGCTCTCCACGCTGGAGGAGTTTTCCGCCTACTCCGGCATTGCCGTCAAGGATCTGCTAGAGGTGGTGATTCCCGCCCGCACGCTCAAGCATCGCCGCCAGCGGCGGGAGTCGCTCAACCCGGATGAATCCGACCGGCTGGCCCGCGTCGCGCGGATGTATGAACTGGCGGTGAAGGTATACGGGGATCGCGAGGACGGCAGGAAGTGGCTGTGCGGAAAGAAGAGCCGGTTCAATGACAAGACTGCGTTGGCCATGCTGAGGACGGAGGCTGGCGAACGGGCGGTTGAGGAGTTCCTCTATCAGATCGATGAGGGTGTTTTCGCATAATGACGCTCCGGGACCGGGTGTGCAAGAGGAACGATGAGGACTCTGTGGCGCATTAGCAACCACTTGGATCTGGGCGGCTGGGGCGGAAGGAAATACTCTTCCCGATGGAGCAGCTTGGGAAAGCGTTTGGTCTATCTGGCGGAATCTCCAGCCGGGGCCATGCTCGAGGTACTCGTTCACCTCAAGGACCGCGGCCAGGGACTCCCTTACACCTTTGCCCTCTTGGAGATTGAAGCTCCCGAGCATCTTGCCATTCGGGAGATTCTGCCCGTGGCTGACGTCGATTGGAAAGAGCAGCCCGAATCGACCCAGAGGATTGGCGATGCATGGCTTGCCTCTCGGGAGACGCCTCTTGCGCGAGTTCCTTCCGCGATCATGCCTCGCACATGGAACTACCTGCTCAATCCCGTGCATCCTGACGCCAGACAGGTGCAGGTCGCCGAGGTCATCAAAGAGCGCTTCGACAACCGGCTGTTCCGATTCGGCGCCCGCTGACCGACTTGCGTTTGCACCCTGGTTCCCGCACACGGCCGGCAATTCCCACCCACCGCCCATTCATGGTAATCTCACACTAGACACTTGAGAGTGGACCTGAGCAGACAAGAGGAGTACCGCGCGCCGTGCTGGCGAGTCAAAAGAAAACAACCCTGATCGAGAGCTTCCGCACCCACGAAAAGGACACCGGTTCGCCGGAGGTCCAGATCGCGATTCTGAGTGCGCGTGTCGCTGAACTGACCGAGCACTTCAAGACGCACAAGAAGGATCACGCTTCCCGGCGCGGATTGTTGCAGCTGGTCAGCAAGCGCCGCCGCCTGCTGGATTACCTGAAGACGCACGATGCGGATCGCTACCGCGACGTGATCGGCAAACTCGGTATCCGCAAATAGCCGGAAGGCGAGCTTTGATCAGGAAGCGCCCAGACCGAGTATTGGTCACGGCCCCCGTTCCACCCAGGACCTGGGGCCATGGTGTCCCTGGCGAATCGCACCCGCTGCCAGGGACTGCGCATAGCCATCGGCTGAGCGCGGCCCCGAAGGCGAGGCCGCCTCGCAGGCCGTCCCGCGGGCCGGGCAGAATCCGCTCCTTTGCGCGCAGCCCACTCTTTTGCGCTCGCTTTGCACGCTGCCGGGCTATGGCCGGCTTCTCCGCGCCGCCCGGCGCTTTCCCCCTACAAGTTTCCCAAGCGAACAAAAACGAAACGAGGACTGTATGTCTACCAAGCATGAAGTAGCCGTCGAGCTTGCCGGCGGCAAGCGGATGGTCTTTGAGACCGGCCGCATGGCCAAGCAAGCCTCTGGCGCCGCACTGGTCACCACGGGCGAAACCGTCGTTCTGGCCACCGCCGTGGCCTCCACCGAACCCAGGGAAGGCATCGACTTCTTCCCCCTCACCGTCGACTACCGCGAATACACCTACGCCGGCGGGCGCATCCCCGGCGGCTTCATCAAGCGCGAGGGCCGGCCCAGCGAGAAGGAAGTTCTCACCTGCCGCCAGATCGACCGCCCCATCCGCCCGCTCTTCCCCGACGGCTTCCGCAACGAGACGCAGGTGATCGCTCTGGTCTTTTCGGCGGACAAGGAGAACGATCCCGACGTGGTCGGCATCAATGCCGCCGCCTGCGCTCTGGCTCTCTCCGACATTCCCTTCAGCGCCACGGTGGGCGCGGTCCGGGTGGGCCGCGTGGAGGGTGAGTTCGTCGTCAATCCCACCTATGACGAGCGCGCGGCCACCACCGTCAACATCATGGTCGTCGGCCACAAGGACGGCATCGTGATGATTGAGTCGGGCGCCAAGGAAGAGTCCGAGGAGATCATCCTGGAAGCCATCGAGTTCGGCCACGCCGAGATCAAGAAGATCGTCGCCGCCATCGACGAGCTGGCCGCCCTGGCGGGAAAGCCCAAGCGGGCCTTTACCGCGCCGGTGTTCGACCAGGCCTTCTACGATGAGTTGAAGGCCAGGGTTGGCGACCGCCTCAAGGATGCGCTCGACACCAAGACCCACGGCAAGACGGAAAGCTATGCTCTCATCAAGCAGATCAAGGACGAGCTGGCCGCCGCGCTGCCCGCCGACGATCCCGAGGCCAAGAAGAAGCTGGCTCACTACTACGAGCACCTGCGCGAGCGGATCTTCCGCGAGCAGGTGACCCACGAGCGCATCCGTCCCGATCGCCGCCTCTTCGACGAGATTCGCCCCATCACGATCGAGACCAGCGTTCTGCCCCGCACGCACGGCTCGGCTCTGTTCACCCGCGGCGAGACGCAAGCTCTGGTTACGGCCACGCTGGGCACCACCGACGACGGCCAGCGCCTGGAGAGCTATGAGGGCGAGAAGAAGAAGCCCTTCATGCTGCACTACAACTTTCCGCCCTTCTGCGTGGGCGAGGTGGGCCGCATGGGCGGCACCGGCCGTCGCGAGATCGGCCACGGAGCGCTGGCCGAGCGCGCCATTACAGCGGTTCTGCCCAGCGCCGAGGAGTCGCCCTACACCATCCGCATCGTCAGCGACATTCTCGAATCCAACGGCTCTTCGTCGATGGCCACGGTCTGCGGCGCGAGCCTGGCGCTCTTTGACTCCGGCATCGCTCTTAAGGGCGCGGTGGCCGGCGTGGCCATGGGCCTGGTCAAGGAGGGCGACGACTACGCCATCCTCACCGACATTGCCGGCGCTGAGGACCACTACGGCGACATGGACTTCAAGGTGGCCGGCACCCGCAAGGGCATTACCGCCTTGCAGATGGACATCAAGATCGGCGGCCTGACCCGCCAGATTCTTCAAGAGGCGATGGAGCAGGCGCGCCGCGGCCGGCTCTTCCTGCTGGACAAGATGGACGCCGCCCTCGACGGCCCGCGCACCGAGCGCTCCGCCTATGCCCCGCGCATCGAAACCCTGATGATTCCCACCGACAAGATCCGCGATCTGATCGGCAAGGGCGGCGCAACCATCCGCGGCATCATCGAGCAGACCGGCGCCAAAATCGATGTGGACGATACCGGCCGGGTCAGCGTCGCCTCCTGCGACAGCGAGGGCCTGAAGAAGGCGCTCGAAATGATCGGCAACATCACCGCTGTGCCGGAGATCGGCAAGGTCTATCTGGGCAAAGTGGTTCGCCTGGCCGAGTTCGGCGCGTTTGTCGAGCTCTTCCCCGGCACCGACGGCCTGCTCCACATCTCCGAGATCGCGGAGCACCGCGTCAAGGAAGTGAAGGACGAGTTGCGCGAGGGCGATCAGGTCATGGTCAAGGTGCTGGCCATCGAGGGCAATCGCATCAAGCTCAGCCGCAAGGCGCTGATTCGCGAACAGAAGGCCAAGCTGGCGCCATCGGCTCCGGTCGAGAGGGAGGAATCGGCGGCTGCCCCGTTCGCCGCCCCGCCGTCCGCGCCTTCAGCCGCGCCCGCCAAGCCCCGCCACGAGTTCGACGAGCGCCAGCCGAAGTCCAACCAGAGCACCATCCTCATCGAAGGCGGAGACGACTTCGACGAGGAGGGCGGCGAGGAGTTCGACGAGGAGACCGAGCCGAACTTCAACCGCGTCGAGGGCGCGCCGGTTCCGGTTGGCCAGCCGTCCGGCTCGGGCCGTCCTCCGGTTAACAGCAATCGCCGCCGCCGGCGCCGCCGGCCCGGCGGTGGTGGCCGCGGACCCGGAGGCGGTCAGGGTTGATCGGCGGCGCCCGGCGAATCTCTGGGCTGTGATGACCGGAGGGAAGCGGGGGTTTCAACCCCCCGCACCAGCTAACTGTGCACTTGGGCTCACCGGCCGCTTCGCGCCGCAAGGAGCAGGGGACCAAAGGTGTCCAGTTGCATGTCATCCCTTACAGATTGTCTCCAGACATTCTTTACACTTGGACTCTTCGGTTTGGGTGGAGGAACCTGGCGATGGCGCGGAGGACGATGGACGTTTCCGAGCAGTGGGTTCGTTTTTTAGCGGCGGCTTTTCCAGAGGGCTCGAGTTTGCGGCGCTATGCGCGGCGATCGTTTTCCCATGGTGTGTGTACGGCGATCAGCATTGCGGGCCAATCGGATGATCGCCCCTTTCCTTCCTGTTGGTGACGTTGTGTCGCCAGCGGGTCTGCATTAAGATAGCTCCAGCCTTTCCGCCCAGCGGGCCAACGCACTCGCGAGCCTACCCGTTCGCCCCTTCGGGAGTAGGAGGTTTTATGTACCCTTTCGGCTTGCTTCTGTCCTCCCCTAGGAACGGCCGGACTGTCGTTCTCCTTGCCGCCTCAATCCTCGTCTTGCTCCGCTGCGCACTTGCGCCGGCCCAAGACGCCGCCACACCGTCCAACCTCTCTCCCGGCGCCTACTACGCCCTTATCATCGGCATCGACAACTACCCCATGCTCCCCCATCTCGCAACTGCCGTGGACGATGCTCGGGCAGTCGGTGACTTGCTCGAATCCAGCTACGGCTTCAAAGGCCACGTCACATACCTCCTAGACCAGAGCGCCACGCGCGCCCGCATCATGGATGCGCTCGAGGGCGACGGTGGCTACAACCAAACCCTCGGCGCTTCCGACAACCTGCTCATCTATTACGCAGGCCACGGCTTCTACAATTCCACTACGGACAAAGCCTACTGGCTTCCTTATGACGCCGAATCCGCCCACAGCGCCAATCACATCTCCGCTGACGACCTCACCACCGCGATTCGCGGCCTCGCTTCGCATCACGTTCTGATCATATCCGACAGTTGCTACTCCGGAGATCTGACACGAGGCGTGGAAGAGGTTTTCAATTCATCGGGCGGAGAAGATGCCTTCTTTCGCCGTATGCTCGCCGCCCCTTCCCGAAATGTTCTCTCAAGCGGCGGCAATGAGCCGGTCTCCGACTCCGGCCCGGAAGGTCACTCCATCTTTGCCGCGGCCCTGATGCGGGCACTCGGCGAACAGCCGGGCCCTCTGTTCACCGCCGCCGATCTCGCCGCTCCCGTCAAGAGGATGGTCCGCGCTCATTCGAGCCAAGTCCCCGATTACTTCCGAATCGGCAACTCCATGCCGCGCGACTTCCCCATCGACGTCGGTGATTTTGTGTTCGTGCGTATCGGAGCCGCGGCGATATCAGTTGCCTCTGAAGCGTCTGTCGCCGAGGGTCCCGCTGTTCCTTCCACTGTCGTGGCCGCGCCAACAAGCACCCCGTCGAGCAATGTCGACACACGGTCGCCGCTGGAAGTCCACCTCGCGGAACAAAATGCAAGCGAGAAACTGTCGATCGAACATCCGCGAACCGTGTCCGGCACCGTTTTCGATGGATCGGGAGCTGTCATTCCTGCGACGATTGTCGTTGCCCTGGCTCGCGATCCCCTGGGGGAAAGTGGCAGTAGAGAGAGCTTTCGAACAGAAACCGACTATAGGGGACGCTACCGCTTGACGTGCGAGAGAGACCTGGATATTGACGAGATGGTCTTCTATAACAAATCCTTCAAGCTGGGAATCGTTTCGCCGGTGAGCAAGAGTACCTCCCGCATCGACATCATTCTCCCCTTCGGCGACTCTCGCGAACGGGTTCAGATTCAGCCCGGCAAACCCCATTGATCGGCGGCGGGTTCATGTCTCGATTTTGAGGCCTGGGAACGCTCAGAGGTTTCCGCCAACGCATACTACCCCTCCGAAGTCGGCCAGCGTTCATCGTTGCGGCGTGCAGCCTATCTTCCAGGGCCTCAACCCGGCGCGAGCCTGATGGTTCCCCAGCGTCCGTCCGCCGTGGCGGAGGATTTGGGAGCTATCCTCTGCCGAAAGCCTTCGCTGAGCGCAGTCGAAAGGGCCAGCCCTTGCCGAAGATTCCATCCCGCCGCACCCGTAACCGATTGGATAACCGTGATCGAGTTTTACCGGCTCCAGCCATCGGTCTCGGCTAGGATGGAGCAAATGGCAGCCAGTTTGTACATTGTCGTCGAAGGGGAAGACCCCGGCTTCGACATCTTTGTGAACGGCCAGGCTCTGGCCCGCAACGAAGATGCCCTGGAGCGGTTGGCCGAGCGGCTGAATGTGAAGCCTCTGCTGGAGTTCTTTTCAGCCGATGAGAACTCGATGGCGCTGCTGCTGGAACAGGGCGCGCCCAGCCCCGACTGGGCCCGTCACCTGCCGCGGCCGCAATGGTTCGACGCTCCGGACGGTCTGCGGACGGTGAGAACCCTGATCGATTTCCTGGCACAGGCGCCCACGGCCCTGGGCTCTGAGACACAGCCTGTTCTGAGCGAGTTGCGGGAGTATGAGCGCGTGCTGCACAAGACCGCCCGGCACGGATTGCGCTGGCACGTGGCCGTAAGCTGGCGCTAGCGTCCCGAATCTGAAGTTACTAAGAGGATCACGAAAAACAACCGCAGGTCCTTCGACTGCGTCCGCCGCGGCGGACTCCGCTCAGGATGACAGTGCTTTTTGTGATGCGTATTTCAGGCTCGGGGCGCTAGGGCGCGTGGGCGATCAGTCCGCGGCCGTCTCGCCGTCTTTGGGACTGAAGACATTTCCCATGCGCCGAATCTGCGCGCCCAAGCCGCGCAGCTTTTCCTCGATGCGCTCGTAACCGCGATCGATATGGTAAACGCGGTCCAGGATGGACTCTCCGTCGGCCACCAGCGCGGCCAGCACCAGGGACGCGGAAGCCCGCAGGTCGGAGCACATGACGGCCGCAGCGGAAAGGCCGGCCGGCCCGCGCACCGTGGCGCAGCTTCCATCCACTTTGATATTGGCGCCCATCCGCACCAGCTCCTGCACGTGCATGAAGCGGTTCTCGAAGATGTTCTCCTTGACCGCGCTCACGCCCTCGGACTGCGTGGCCAACGCCATGTACTGCGCCTGCATGTCGGTGGGGAAGCCGGGGTACTCCTCGGTGGAGATGCCGGCTGCGCGCAGCCGCCCGTCGGCGCGCACGCGAATGGTGTCGGACCCGAGAATGTCCACGCGGGCGCCGGCTTCTTCCAGCTTGGCAATCACCGCGCTCAGGTGCGCCGGGTTGCAGTTGGCCACGATCAGATCGCCGCGGGTGATGACGCCCGCGATCAGAAATGTCCCCGCCTCGATGCGGTCGGGATTGATGCGGTGGCGCGCGCCATGGAGCCGCTGCACTCCCTGCACGCGAATCGTCGAGGTTCCCGCTCCCTTGATCCTGGCGCCCATGGCGGTCAGCAGGGCGGCGAGGTCGGCAACCTCGGGCTCCCGCGCGCAGTTCTCCATCAGGGTTTCGCCATCGGCCAGCGCGGCGGCCATCAGCAGATCTTCCGTGCCGGTCACTGTGATCCTGTCGAAGACCACGTGCGCGCCCTGCAATCGATCCGCGCGCGCCTCCACGTAGCCGTGCTCCTGGGTGATCGCGGCGCCCATCTTTTCCAGGCCTTTGATATGCAGATCGATCGGCCTGCCGCCGATCGCGCAGCCGCCGGGCATGGCCACCCGCGCCATTCCGGTGCGCGCCACCAGCGGCCCCAGCACCAGCGTGCTGGCCCGCATGGTCTTCACTATTTCGTATTTGGCCTCCGGGTCGGAGAGGGTCCGGCAGCAGATGGTGGTGCGATGCTGCGCCCGCCCGTAGCCCAGTTCGACCTCGGCGCCCATCGACGCCAGCAGCCGCCGCTGGGTCTCGATGTCGCGCACCTGGGGAATGTTCTCGAGCGTAACCTCGTCCTCGGTCAGGATGGCCGCGGCCATGCAGGGCAGCGCCGAGTTCTTGGCCCCCGAGATGCGCACCGTGCCCACCAGCGGATTGCCGCCGCGAATGACAAACTTATCCATGAAGCTGAGGAACTCCCAGCCTTCAAGTGTAAATCGGGCGCTGCCTTGCCGTGAGGGAGGAGGCTTTATACTTGCGCCATTGGTTTGAGGCCGTTTCAGCAGCAACGGGAAAGGAAGCACGATGAGAAGAGCAGGGAATGGGTGGAGTCTGGCTGGTTGTGCCGGGCTGGTGAGTGTGTTGGGGGCGTTTGCGGGCTTGAATGCGGCGGCACAGACCCCGGCGGCCGCTGCGGGCCCGGCCAGGCAGCTGCCCGCCATTGTCGAGAAAGACGGCCGCTACGCGCTGCTGGTTGACGGAGAACCCTACCTGATGCTGGGAGTGCAGGCCAACAACTCCAGCGCTTGGCCCGCGTACCTGGACAAGGTGTGGCCGGCGGCCGAGACGCTTCATGCCAACACCGTCGAGTTGCCCATCTATTGGGAGCAAATGGAGGCCACTCAGGGCAAGTACGACTTCAGCGTCGTGGACCTGATCCTGAAGCAGGCCCGCGAGCACCGCCTGCGGCTGGTGCTGCTCTGGTTCGGCACCTGGAAGAACGCCAGCTCGCACTACACGCCGGAGTGGATCAAGCTGGACCAGGTGAAGTATCCATTTGTACGCGACAAGGACGGCCGGACGCTGGATTCGCCTTCTCCGTTCTCTCCGGCGCGGCTTGGGGCCGACAAGGCCGCGTTTCGCGCCCTGATGCGCCATTTGAAGCAGACCGATGCCCAGCGCACGGTGCTGATGGTGCAGGTGGAGAACGAGGCCGGCGTGTGGGGCGGGGTGCGCGACTACGGACCGGAGGCTGAGAAGGCCTTTGCCGGCCCCGTGCCCGAAGGGCTGGTCGCCGGCCTGGGCAAGCAGCCGGGAACCTGGCGGCAGGTCTTCGGCGACGATGCGGATGAAACCTTCCAGGCATGGTACATTGCCGACTACATCGAGCAGGTGGCCGCGGCAGGCAAGGCCGAATATCCGCTGCCGCTCTATGTGAATGCGGCGTTGCGCGATCCCTTCCATCCCGGCAAGCCGCCCAGCTATGAGTCCGGCGCGCCCACCGACAACAACATCGATCTGTGGAAGATCGCCGCTCCCTCCGTCGGCGTCATCGCTCCCGACATCTACATGCCGGAGTACGCCCGGTACATGAAGTCCATCGAGCTGTACAAGCGCAAGAACAATCCGCTGCTCATCCCGGAGACTGGCAATATTGCCATCTACGCACATTATGTGTACGCCGCCATCGGCCAGGGCGCCATCGGCTGGGCGCCGTTCGGGCTCGACCTGAGCCGCTACAGCAACCAGACGGAAGGCCCGGAGGCGATGGAGTCGGATGCTCTCAAGCCCTTTGCGCTCCAATACGAATTGCTGGCGCCGATCGCGCGCAAGCTGGCGAAGGGCAATCTGGAGGGAAAACTCCAAGGCGCGAGCGAAGATCCGGACAACCACGTCCAGACGCTGGCCTTCAACCGCTGGCAGGCCGTGATCCAGTACGGAATGCCGTCCTTCGGCAACTGGATGCAGCCCAAGGGCAATAGCCCTCCCGATGGCGGCGTGGTAATCCTGCAACTGGGGCCGGATGAGTTTCTCGTCGCTGGCCACCATGCGCGCGTGGACTTCAATCCCACCTTTGCGCCCGGCCTGAAGCGCTTCTGGCTCAAGGTGGAGGAGGGCGGCTACGACGGGGCAGGGAACTGGAAGACCGTTCGGCTCTGGAACGGCGACCAGACCGACTACGGCCTGAACCTGAAGTCCGATGAGAATGTGCTGCTCAAGGTAAGGATGACGACGTTTTAGGAATTTGGAACAGGATGACGCTCTCCTCTTGACGGACAAGTCCACACACCCTAGCAGCCTGTGGTGAAGGTCCCAATTGCTGAGAACTTCCCTCGGCGGCTGAAGCCGGGCGTTGATTCTATTGCGTTTGCGGCACGACTGAAGTCGTGCCCTCTCAAAGCTCGACTTTCGCCACAGGCTGCTAGGGGAGCTACAGCTCCTGGGCATTGTCCTCGATGGCCAGCCGCACGTTGCCGTCGGACTTTGCCAGCCGCCGCACCGCTTCCGGCTTATCCACGTTGGCCTTGAGCATCACCAGGGCCACGGGGACGCTGCGGCCGGCGCTCTTGATGGTCTGCACCGCGGTTTCGCGGTCGATCCGGCAGGCGCACATGAGGATGCGGATGCCGCGCTCGACCAGCTTCGAGTTTTGCATGTGGACGTTCACCATCAGGTTCTCGTACACATAGCCCAGCCGGGTCATGGCGCCGGTGGTGATCATGTTCAGAATCATCTTCTGGGCGCTGCCGGCCTTCATGCGCGTGGAACCGGAGATGACCTCGGGACCGACGTCGGCGACGATGGCGATATCGGCAGCCGCGGCCAGAGGCGTGTCGTGGTTGCAGGTGACAGCGGCGGTGCGCGCTCCGCGGGCGCGAGCGTAGGCTACGGCGGCCACCACGTAGGGAGTGCGGCCCGAGGCGGAGACGCCGATCACAACGTCCTTCCGCGTGGGGCGGCGGCGGGCAATGTCCCGCTGGCCCAGCTCTTCGGAGTCTTCGTTGACCTCCACAGCCGAGGCCAGCGCCTTGGGTCCGCCGGCCATGATGTACTGCACCTGCCCCGGAGCCGAGGAGTAGGAGGGCGGGCACTCGGCGGAGTCCAGCGCGGCGATGCGTCCGCTGGAGCCGGCGCCGACATAGATCAGCCGGCCGCCGTCGCGCAGGCTGCCGGCAACCTGGTCGATGACCTGCGCAATCTCCGCAATCGCCTTCTTGACCGCTCCGGGAACCTTCGCATCCTCATGGTTGATGATGCGCGCGATCTCGTGCGCGGACTTGGTATCGAAGCCCTGGGATGCTTCGTTCTGGCTCTCGGTAGTCAGATGCCGAAGCAGGAAGGCTTGGTCTCTTTTGGAGTCATTGGCATGGGCGCCGGCCGGTTCCTGCATCGTTGGACTGCTGAGCATCGCGTCTGTCCCCAATTTTTTATTGTATCTGGAAATTGGTCAACTGCCGACAGAATTCTGCGTGACTTGAGTCACCGCGTGTGCCGCAACTCGTTAAAACGATTCAGTAAGTTTCTCAAAGCGATTCACGAACGGCATCGTGAAAAGCGGGCCTGACCTCGCGGATCAACTGATTCTGGCGGTCGGGCCAGGTGCGGTTCGAGAGCAGCACGACGGTAACCTTATCTTCCAGGTCAATCCACAGCGAACAGCCACTGAAGCCCAGGTGCCCGATCGATCGCGGTGAAAAGTGCCGCCCGGACGAGGAGTTCTCAGAAGGGGTATCCCAGCCGAGCGCCCGCGAACTGCCTTCGGGGTCCTGCCGCTGCGCAAAGACCTCGACCGTGGCCGAGTCGAAAAGGCGGGGTTTGCCCGTTTCCGATTCGATTCCCGTTTCGGCATCGAGAATCCCGCCGGCAAAGCGCAGCAAATCCGGCACGTTGGAGAAGAGCCCCGCGTGGCCGCCTGCTCCCTTGAGCAGCCAGGCGTGTTCGTCCTGAGCTTCGCCCTGGATGCGGCGTAATCGCAGCGTGGTGTCCTCTTCCGTGGGCGGAATCGAGAGCCGCGCGGCGGCTGGAGGGCAGAAGCACGTGGCAGCCATCCCAAGCGGCTGAAAGACCTCGCGGCGGACCCAGGTCGCCAGGTACTCGCGCGCACAAACCTCCAAAGCTTTGCCGAGCAGAATGAATCCCGGATCGGAGTACTCGGCGCGAGTGCCCGGCTCGGCTTCAAGGGGCAACGCAAGGCAGGCGCGAAAGAGCGCGGCGGGCGTGGCGGCGGTGCGAAAGAACTCGACGTAGCCCGGCAGTCCCGAGTTGTGCGCCAGCAGGTGGCGCAGCTTCACGTGGCGAGCTCGCTCATCGGGAGCGCGGCCCACCACAAAGCCCGGCAGCAGCTCGCCCAGAGGCGTTTCCAGGTCGAGCAGGCCGCGCTGGTAGAGCAGCATGGCCGCGGCGGTGGTGGCCGCCACTTTGGTGAGGCTGGCCACGTCGTAGACCGTATTGGCGCAAACGGCGGGCGCGCCTTCGTCATAGGTGAAGCGGCCCAGTGCGTCCTGGAGGACGATCTCTCCGCCGGCCAACACTCCAAAGGCGCAGCCGGGGAAGGCGCGGGCGGCGATGGCATCGTTCAGCACGCGGTAAGCGGCGTCAAACCGGCCGCGGGGGCCGGCTGAGGAAACGGCAGGCGGGGTGATTTCGGTCTCCATGCTGTCTTGCATCGTAACGCCAATGGCCTCCCATCGCGGAGTGCGATGCATTTTTCGTGGCTCGGCTGGCCAATCAGGCTATCCTTGAATGCGAGCGATTCGTCTATCGCAATGAGGGATCCAGGGGAGGGTTTTCATGCGTCTGCCGCAGGGAAGATGGACAGCTGCGATTCTGTTTGGCTTGATGACTGCCGCTTCCGATCCCGCTTTGGCCCAGGCATCTGCTCAACCGGACGCTGTCACAAACTCGCCGGCGCAAACAACCGCGCCGCCATCCCCGGCAGCCCAGGCAAATCCCGCTCCCGCCGCGGTACAGACTCCCGCTGCTCCCGCCGGCGGATCGACCGCCGATTCAGCTTCTGTCTTGGCGTCTGCTCCGGCCAAGAAGACCTACACCGTGCCCGCAGGCACCAAGGTGCTGCTGCAACTGCGCAGCGGCATCGACACCCGGAGCGCCAAACCAGGCGATGGCGTCTACCTGGCCTCGACCTTCCCGGTAGTGGTCGAGAACAAGGTTCTGATACCAGCCGGTGTGTACGTGCAGGGCGTGGTGGATCGCGTCGTCCGAGCCGGGCGCGTGAAGGGCAGGTCGCAGCTCGACATGCACTTCACCGAGATGATCTTTCCCAATGGCTCGGTGGTCGAGATTCCGGGATTGGTGAACGCTTTGCCCGGCGCCAGAAAGCAGACGGTGAAGGACGATGGCGAGGGAACCATTGAACAGAACGGAGACAAGGGGCGCAATGCCGCCAAGGTAGCTGAGATCGCGATTCCAACCGGAGGAACCGTTGGCACAATCGGCGGGGCGGTTGACGGGCATCCCCTTGCCGGAGGCTTGGCTGGCGTTGGGGCAGGGCTTGCCGCTGCCGGCTTGGCGTCGCTTTTTACCCGCGGCGCCGACGTCAATATTGAGAGCGGAGCGCAGGTGGAGATGGTCCTTCAGCGGCCGCTGCTCCTGGAGGAGGAGAACCTAGGCAGCGTCCCGCCCGGCTCGGCTCCGGCGCTGGTTCCGGCGCCCAACCAACCCAGGCCGCTCGAAAAGCCCAGCCGCGCCCGCATCATGTGCCCGCCCGGCGGCCTCGGCTGCGAGTAAACTAGAGGAGAGATGCAAACGGTTTCCGACGATTCCCCTACACAACCTTCCTGCCACCCCGCGCCCTCTGAGGCGGACTCTGGCCAGCCGCAACTCGACCACGCGCCGGCCCGCAAGGCTGGCGGAGCGGGGCTGTGGCTGCGCGATCTGCTCGTCTCCGCGGTTGCCTCGGTGCTGATCATCACCTTTCTTTATCAGCCCGTGCGCGTGGAAGGCACCAGCATGTTGCCGCGTCTGGAGGATAGCGACCGCCTGTTCATCAACAAGTTCGTCTATCGCATCTCGGCCATCGAACGCGGCGACGTGGTGGTCTTTCATTATCCGCGCGACCCCGAGAAGAGCTACATCAAGCGCGTGATTGCCCTGCCCGGGGACCGCGTGCGCATCGACCACGGCGTGGTCTGGCTGAACGGCAAGCCGCTGGATGAGCGGTACGTCCCCGAGGAGTACCGCGACAGCCGCTCCTTAGCGGAGATCGTCGTTCCCGAGGACAGCTACTTCGTGATGGGCGATCACCGCTCCATCTCCTCCGATAGCCGCGAGTTTGGCCCCGTGGATCGCTCGCTCATCTACGGCAAGGCGGTCTTCGTCTACTGGCCGACCCGTGACGCGGGCGTGGTGCAATAGGCTCCGGGGAAACCGCCCGGAATTCCACCGGCACGACCTCTGCCAACCTGTTAGAATCGGTTGAATCCATTCCTCGGAGACGCGATGCAGGCGATCCTGGCGCTCGAAGACGGGCGCATCTTCCGCGGCCACGGCTATGGCGCACCTGGCGGTTGCCAGGGTGAAGTCGTTTTCAATACCTCCCTTACCGGTTACCAGGAAATTGCGACCGACCCCTCCTATGCTGGGCAGATCGTCGTTCTCACCAACCCCCAGATCGGCAACTACGGCACCAACCGGGCGGACAACGAGTCGGCCAGACCTTACATCGAGGGGCTGATCGTCCGCGAGTTTTCGGCCATCAGCTCCAACTGGCGCTCCGAACAGGTGACCGACGAGTACATGGAGCGGTATTCCGTGCCCGTGCTGGCCGAGATCGATACCCGCGCCCTGGTTCGCCACCTGCGCACCCACGGCGTGATGCGGGGGGTAATTTCGACCGGCGCCGCCGATCCCGAGGCGCTCGTCCAGAGGGCCAGAAGCATCCGCAAGATGGACGGAACCGACCTGGCGCGCGTGGTCTCGACCAAGTCCGTCTTCCCGTTCGATGCCTCCGACAGCCGCAACCAGTCGGGCGAACCCCTGTTGGCGAATGCTCTTGTGCAAGACGCAAAACAGCGCAAGCTGCATGTCGTCGCGTACGACTTCGGGATCAAGCTCAATATCCTCAGGATGCTCACCCGCGAAGGCTGCCGGGTGACGGTTGTTCCCGCCGAGACTACCGCCGAAGACGTGCTGGAGCTGAAGCCCGACGGCGTCTTTCTCTCCAACGGTCCCGGCGACCCGGAGCCGGTGGACTATGCGGTGCGCGCCATTCGCAAGTTTCTGGGCCGCGTGCCGGTCTTCGGAATCTGCCTCGGCCACCAGCTCACCGGTCTGGCCCTGGGCGGACGCACCTACAAGCTCAAGTTCGGCCATCACGGCGGCAACCACCCGGTGCGCAATAACGTGACCGGCAAGGTGGAGATCACGGCCCACAACCACAACTTCGCCGTCGATCCCGACTCGATCGACTTGAGCGAGGTCGAGTTGACCCACTTCGACCTGAACGACCAGACGCTCGAGGGCCTGCGCCATCGGACGCTGCCGCTGTTCAGCGTCCAGTACCATCCCGAAGCCGCCCCTGGCCCGCACGACTCCCACTACCTCTTCCACGATTTCCGGCGAATGATGGAGGAGTGGAAATCATGAGCGGATTTGGAGCAACACAAGAGAGCACTTTCGCAACCGCAGCGGGGCCCCGGCTCCGCTGTTTTTTGAGCGCCGTCGGCTGATCCGATTTCGGTCGCCGGGTAAGACCAGGTGACAGGCCGCACAATGGAGCGCCTTGAAAGGGCACGACTTTAGTCGTGCCGCAGCAATGCAAAGGGAACTGCGGCTTTAGCCGCTGGGGGAAGGTTTTGAAGCCCGCACGCGAGCACGCAACGAACAACGCGCAGACCTACTTCGTCACGTCCGACACGTGGCAGCGTCGCGCGCTGTTCCAAATGGAATCGTGGGCGCGGCTGTTTTTCAAAGAACTCCTCTCGCACCGCGGCGATGACTATCTTCTGCACGAATTCGTTCTGATGCCCGATCATTTTCATCTCTTGATCACGCCCCTGAGCGCGCTTGAACGAGCGGTCCAGCTCATCAAGGGCGGATTCTCCTATCAGGTCAAGAAGGAACTAGGATCAAGCGCGGAGATATGGCGTCGCGGGTTTGCAGACCACAGGATTCGGGACGCCGAGGACTATGACAAGCACGTCCATTACATTCATCTGAATCCGGTCAAGAGACATCTATGCGCGAGTCCGGCGGAATACCGGTATTCATCGGCATACCCCGGTTGGAAGTTGGACCCCGTCCCTCAGGGGCTAAAGCCCACGGATCTTTTGGGGGCTTCGGGCGGCACGGCTGAAGCCGTGCCCTTTCAAAGCGTGCCTTTTCAAAGCGACGGCACCAACATAATTCAGGAAATCGAAGAAACACATGCCACGCAGAGATGACATTCAGAAGATCCTGGTGATTGGCTCGGGGCCGATCGTGATCGGGCAATCGGCGGAGTTCGACTACTCCGGGACGCAGGCCTGCAAGGCGCTCAAGCAGGAGGGCTACGAGGTGGTGCTGGTGAACTCGAATCCGGCAACCATCATGACCGATCCCGACCTCGCCGACCGCACTTATATCGAGCCGCTCACCCGCGAGTACGTCGAGGAGATTATCCGCATCGAGGCGGAGATGCTCGCCAGTGGGCAACCACTCCTTCAGGGGCTAAAGCCCCAGGACTTGGGGGGGGCGGTGAGCGGCACGACTGAAGTCGTGCCCTTTCAAGGCTCGGCTGGAACGGTAGCGGGAAGGCCGGGCAAGTTCGCGTTGCTCCCCACGGTCGGCGGGCAGACGGCGCTCAACCTGGCCGTCGATTTGGCCGACGCGGGCATTCTGGACCGCTACAACGTGGAGTTGATCGGCGCGAAACTCGAAGCCATCAAGAAGGCCGAGGACCGGCTGCTCTTCAAGGATGCCATGCTGCGCATCGGCCTGGAGGTTTGCAAGTCGGCTCTGGTCAACAACTTGCGCGACGGCCTGGACTTTGCAGGCAAGCTGGGCTTTCCGGTGCTCATCCGGCCCAGCTTCACGCTTGGCGGCACGGGCGGCGGCGTCGCCTACAACCGCGAAGAGCTGATGGAGACGCTGGCTCGCGGGCTGGACCTTTCGCCGGTTCACGAGTGCCTCATCGAGGAGAGCGTGCTGGGCTGGAAGGAGTTCGAGCTGGAGGTGATGCGGGACCTCGCGGACAACGTCATCATCATCTGCTCGATTGAGAACTTCGACCCCATGGGCGTGCACACCGGCGACTCCATCACCGTCGCCCCGGCGCAGACGCTCACCGACCGCGAGTATCAGAAGATGCGCGACGCCGCCATCGCAGTGATGCGCGAGATCGGCGTGGAGACCGGCGGCTCCAACGTGCAGTTTGCCATCAATCCCATCGACGGCCGCATGATCATGATCGAGATGAACCCGCGCGTCTCGCGCTCCTCGGCGCTGGCGTCCAAGGCCACCGGCTTTCCCATCGCCAAGATCGCCGCCAAGCTGGCCGTGGGCTACACGCTCGATGAGATTCCCAACGACATTACCCGCAAAACACCGGCCTGCTTCGAGCCGACCATCGACTACGTGGTGGTCAAGATTCCCAAGTGGCAGTTTGAGAAGTTTCCGGGCGCCGACGATTCGCTGGGCCCGCAGATGAAGTCGGTCGGGGAGGTGATGGCCATCGGCCGCACCTTCAAGGAAGCCCTGATGAAGGCCTGGCGGGCTCTGGAAACCGGCAAGAAGACCGGCGCCGAAGTGCTGGAGCCGCGCCGCCTGACGCAAATGCTGGTGACGCCGCGGCCGGAGAGGCTCGGCTATATTCGCTTTGCCTTCGAGCGCGGCCTGAGCGTGCGCGAAGTGGCGCGGCTCACCGGCATCGATCCCTGGTTTCTGCACCAGATCCGCGAGATCACCCTGGCGCAAAACGCGATTGCCGGGACCGCGCCGGAGGCCATTTCGACCGGTGAGTTACGCCATCTCAAGCGTCTCGGCCTCAGCGACGAGCGCATCGCCAAGGAGTGGAGCCTGGAAGGCCACGCCGGCATACAGCGGGTGAGGGAACTGCGCGAAGGGAAGGGAATCGTGCCGGTCTTCAAGCTGGTGGATACCTGCGCCGCCGAGTTCGAATCGATGACGCCCTACCTCTACTCCACCTATGACGAAGAGAGCGAGGCGCCGCCCACTCCGACCCACAAGATCATCATTTTGGGTTCGGGGCCGAACCGCATCGGTCAGGGCATTGAGTTCGACTATTGCTGTTGCCACGCGGCCTTTGCCCTCAAGGAAGACGGCTACGAGACCATCATGGTCAACTGCAACCCGGAGACCGTCTCCACGGATTACGACACCAGCGACCGGCTCTACTTTGAACCGCTGACCCTGGAGGATGTGCTGGCGGTCTACAACAACGAGTCGCAGTCGGGCGACCCGGTGGGCATGATCGTCCAGTTCGGCGGGCAGACTCCGCTCAATCTTGCCCAGCGGCTGAGAGCGGCCGGCGTGCCCATCATCGGCACGTCTCCCGAGTCCATTGACCTGGCCGAGGATCGCAAGCGCTTCGGCAGGCTGCTCGATGAGTTGGAGATTCCCCAACCCGCGGGCGGAACCGCTACCAGCGTGGAAGAGGCCCTGGCCGTCGCCGGGCGGATCGAGTATCCGGTGCTGGTGCGGCCCAGCTATGTGCTCGGCGGCCGGGCCATGGTGATTGCCTACGACGCCGCGGCCGTGGCGCTTTACATGCGCCAGGCGGTCGAGTACTCCCAGGAGCGGCCGGTGCTGGTCGATCACTTTCTGGAGAACGCCGTCGAGGTGGATGTGGACGCGCTTTGCGACTCCGAGGACGTGATCATCGCCGGCATCATGCAGCACATCGAGGAGGCCGGCATCCACTCCGGCGATTCGTCCTGCGTGCTGCCCGCCGTGAGCATCCGCAAAGAGACGCTGGAGACGCTGCGCGCTTACACGCGCAAGCTGGCCTTGGCGCTCAAAGTGGTCGGCTTGGTCAACCTGCAGTTTGCCATTCAGCGCGATGCCGAGGGCCAGGATCACGTTTATGTGATCGAAGTGAACCCGCGCGCCTCGCGCACCGTGCCTTACGTCTCGAAGGCGACCGGCATTCCGCTGGCCAAGGTGGCCGCGCGGCTAATGACCGGGCGCAAACTGCGCGAGTTGCTTCCAACCCAGCTTGCCAGCGGCCAGGACTTGGGAACTGGCACGCATTTCTACGTGAAGTCGCCGGTCTTTCCCTGGTCGAAGTTCGCCGGGGTCGATACGGTGCTGGGGCCGGAGATGAAGTCCACCGGCGAGGTGATGGGCGTGGCGGCCGGCTTTGGCGAGGCCTTTGCCAAGGCGCAACTCTCGGCGGGGCAGGTGTTGCCCACCGGTGGCACGGTTTTCTTCAGCGTCAACGACCATGACAAGTCGGCGGCCATGGAGCTGGCTCGCCGCTACGTGCATCTCGGCTTCAAGATCGTGGCCACCGAGGGTACGGCCAATGTCCTGGAGCGCGGCGGACTCAGCGTCGAACGGGTCTTCAAGGTCCACGAGGGAAGGCCGAACGTGGTCGATCTGATCAAGGGCGACCGCATTCAGATGATTGTTAATACCCCGCGCGGCCAGGACACGATCTTCGATGAGAAGGCCATTCGGCGGGCAGCCGTGCTGGCGCGGATTCCCACCATCACCACCATCGCCGCCGCGCAGGCCGCCGTGGAGGGCATCGCCTCCATGCAGCGCCGCCAGACAACGGTCTACGCCCTGCAGCAACTTCATGCGGACAAGGGCGCCTGAAGGCCAGGGGCCCGGCCGGCCTGCGCGCCAATCTTGGCCCACAGCTGAGGCTCTACAATCGAACCATGCTGATCGAGGGCATATTCGCCGCGGTTCCCACGCCGTTTTATCCGGATGAGCGGGTTTATTTCCGCAAACTTGAGGCCAACATGGCCCGCTACTCGCGCAGCTTGCTGGCGGGAATGCTGGTTTTAGGGTCGACCGGCGAAGCGCCGATGCTGAACGACGCCGAATCCCGCGACGTTTTGCACGTGGCAGCGGAGGCCGCTGCGCGGGAGAAGGTGCTCCTTGCCGGAGTCGGGCGCGAAAGCGTGAAGGCAACCGTGGAACTGGCCGAGGCGGCGGCGCGCTTCCGCTACGATGCGGTTCTGGTACGCACCCCCACCTATTACGCCAGCCAGATGTCTCCGGCAGCCGTTCTGCACTACTTCCGCTGCGTCGCCGACCGCTCGCCCTTGCCGGTGGTGCTCTACAACATTCCTCGCTGCGTGCCCTACAACATTCCCATCGACCTGGTTGCGGAGCTGGCCCAGCATCCCAACATCATCGCCATCAAGGACTCCAGCGGCAGCATCGAGCGCATGCGCGCCATGATTGCATCCACCCGGAGCGCGCCCCGCCGCACCGTCACCGTCACGCCCGTCTTTGAAGCGGTGACGGCGCGCATGTTGGCGCGCAAAGCTGATAAAGGAGCAGAAGCCGGCGGCAGCTTTGTCTCCGCTGGAGCGCTCACCGGTAGTACCGCGCCCGTGCTTGCGGCTCCTTCGGTTGCGCCCATCAAGACGCGGACGAAGGAGGTTGGTTTTCAGGTGCTGACCGGCTCGACCGCGGGCCTGCTCGAGGCTCTTGAGGCCGGCGCTGCCGGAGCGATTCTCGGCTTTGCCGCCTGCGCGCCGCAAGCCTGCCAGGAGGTTTATCTCGCCTGGAAAGATCACGATCTGAAACTCGCGCAAGAGAAGCAACGGCGCATCGCCGGTCCCAGCCGGCGAATCGTCGGCGAGCTAGGAATCAGCGGAGTGAAGTACGCCTGCGACTTCAATGGCTACTACGGAGGCCGCGCCCGCGCGCCGCTGCTGCCGGTGTCAGCGACCGAGAAGGCGGAAATCGAGGAGTTGCTGGCCGAAACTCGCAATTAGCGAGCCGTAGCTGTCCTATAGGCAATGTCCGATAACAGATATTCTGTATACTGACGCCGCGGCGGCTTTCAATCTAGAATCTCATCATGGTACACGCGCCCAAGTCTGCCCTGGTTCTGAGCCATATCGCCTTCGAGGATCTGGGTACGCTCGATTCCCCGCTCCGCGAGCGCGGCTTCTGCATCGAGAGCGCCTGCGCGGCCACGACGCGCTTTCCCTTGCCGCAAGCAGAAACCTGCGATTTGCTCGTGGTGCTCGGCGGCCCTATCGGAGTCTACGAGCAGCGGGAGTACCCGTTTCTGACCGGCGAGATCGCCAGCATCCGGCAACGGCTGGCGGCCCGCAGGCCGACCTTGGGCATTTGCCTGGGCGCGCAACTGATGGCGGCGGCGCTGGGCGCAAGGGTCTTCCCTGGCGAGAATGGCAAGGAGATCGGCTGGGCGCCGCTCCAGCCTGCTCCCGATGCAGCGCTGGCGCCGTGGTTTGCTTCCCTGCTCAGCCCTGGACTATCCGTCTTCCATTGGCATGGGGACACGTTCGACCTGCCGGCCGGCGCGCTCCATCTGGCCAAGACGGAGGCCTACTCGAATCAGGCATTTGCAATCGGCGATTTCGCGCTGGGATTGCAGTTTCACCCGGAAGTCATCGCCGCCGATCTGGAAAGCTGGTACGTAGGCCATGCCTGTGAACTCCACCATGCCGGAATCACGGTGGAGAGCCTGCGCGCCGCCGCTCGCGAACACGCGCCCGCGCTCGCAGCGGCCGCAGCCCAGTTCTGGAATCTCTGGCTGGATCACATCTTGTAGCGCCCCAAGTCCTCATCGTTCAGCCCTTCGAGCCAGCCGCGCAACTGCTCGGCCGTGGGGCCCTCGGGCGGGCCGGAGGTGTTCAGCTTGGCGGTTTGCATCACGTGCTCTGCGACGTAAATTGGGCAATCCGCGCGCAGGGCCAGCGCGATGGCATCCGAGGGCCGGGCGTCAACCGCCAGCGGCTCGCCGCCCTGATTGAGGACCAGAACGGCGAGGAAAGTATCGTCCTTAAGCTCTGTAATCACAACACGTTCCAACTGAGCGTTCAAGTGCCGAATGAGATTTCTGGTCAGGTCGTGGGTCATGGGGCGCGGTGCTGAAACCTTCTCGATCTCAATGGCGATCGCGTTGGCCTCGAAGATGCCCACCCAGATCGGCATCACCGTCTCCGAAGCAACGTCCTTGAGCACCACGATCGGCATATTGGTGGCCGGGTCCATCATCAGCCCGCGTATTCTCACCTCGATATCCATGGCTTCCCTTCTTCCCGGCGCGCTTCTATCTTAGACGGCTTCGCCTGCCAAACTGTTGGGGTGCGTAGCGGTGATCTTCACTCTCAGGTAACTGCCCGGAGCCGGCGCGATGGGCTGCGCACAGGTGAAATTCACCGGCTTGTTCTGGCTGCTGCGTCCGATAACTTGCCCGCGCGCCGGATTCTGCCCTTCAACCATCACCTCGATGACCTGCCCCAAATGCTTGGCATAATTGATCCTCTGAATCTCGCGCTGGCGGTCAAGCAGCACTTGAAGCCGGGTCGCCTTTTCCGCTTCAGGAATGGAATCGATCATGGTCAGAGCCGGCGTGTTCGGCCGGGCCGAGTACTTGAAACCGAAGACGCAATCGAACTGAACCTCGGCCAGAAGGTCCATGGTTCGGATAAGGTCGTCCGCCGTCTCGCCGGGAAAGCCCACGATGATGTCCGTCGAAATCGAGATGGGCCGGCGCGCGGCCTTGATCCAGGCGATCCGCTCCAGGTACGACTCCGGCGTATACTCCCGCGCCATCCGCGTGAGGATCCGCGCCGAGCCCGACTGGACCGGCAGGTGCACATGGTCGCAGAGCGCCGGATGGGCGTCGATGGCCTCGACAATATCGCGGGTAAAGTCGCGCGGGTGGCTGGTGGTGAAGCGCACACGCCGGATTCCGCCTACCTGGCCGACGGCGGCCAGCAACTCCGCGAAGCTGCGCTTCCCTTCCGGGTCGCGGTAGCTGTTCACATTCTGGCCCAGCAGTTGAATCTCCGTGTAGCCCAGGTCCGCGATCCGCCGCGCCTCGTCCAGCACCGACGACGAGCCGCGGCTGCGCTCCCTCCCGCGCGTGTACGGCACCACGCAGTAAGAGCAGAATTTGTCGCAGCCCTCGATGATGGTGATGTAGCCGCGATAGGGGCTCTGGCGGGCGGTGAACTCCGTCTCGAAGGTCTGATCGGTCTGGCGGTCGTCGAGGCCGGTGATGCGGGTCTCGCCGGCTTCAAGCCTGGTCAGCATCTCGGGCAGCTTGCGGTAAGAGGCCGATCCCGAGACCAGCGAGACGTACGGCGCCCGCTCGAAGATCTTCTCGCCCTCCTGCTGGGCCACGCAGCCCAGTACGCCAAAACGCTTCCCGGCCTTGTGCAGCTTCTTCCAGTCGTTCAGGCGATAAAAGACCTTCTGCTCCGCTTTGTCGCGGATCGAGCAGGTGTTATAGAGGATCAGGCCGGCGTCCGCTTCCGATTCCACCTGCCTGTACCCTTGCCGCCGGAGTGTGCCAATCACCTTTTCCGAGTCATGGGCATTCATCTGGCAGCCGAAGGTCTCAAGATAGAAGGTTTTCTCGGTTGCCATGGCAGTTTTGAGTATAGCGCGATCGCTGCAAACTCAATCGCTTCGCGCCCTTTTTCGGCAGGGCATCCGCCCCGCTGTTTAGTCGGCGGGCGAGACAAGGCTTCCCGGCAGCCGGAGGCGGTTCCTGCCTTCGACGGATCGGCAAAACAATCTGCATCTGCCCGCCCGAACACAGAAAATGGAGTGAATCCTCCGACTCACTCCATTCTCCCTTCAACGATCGCCCTGGGAAGCCGCTTCAGCTCGTTGTATTCCTGGCGCGTCTCACTCCTGCGATTGTCCCGCCTCAGCCGGAGTCGCCGCCGCGATCGATATCCGCTTCATCCAGATCTCGACTCGCCGGTTCTTCTCCCGGCCTTCGTCGGTGTCGTTCGAGGCCACAGGCAGCTCGGAACCAAACCCGCGCACAACCGCCGGCTTTATGCCCCGCTGGATGAGCTGGTCCGCGATCAACCGGGCCCGGTTCAACGACAGCGCCTGATTCACCTCGGGAGCGCCGGTGCTGTCAGCAAACCCGAAGAGCAGAATCCTGCCTCCCGCGCTTCCCCGGTCCGCAATCAGAGAAACGACCCGGTCCAAGTCAGCCAGAGCCTTGTTGTCCTGCTCCGCCTTTCCGGCCTGAAACCGGAAGTCGAGAGAGAGCCGCTCCGCGTTTCGAATCAACTGCTTGTACTCATCCGGGGCCTCCTCAGCCACAGCCGGCGACTCCAATTCGACGTTCTGGGCGACGAATCCGTTGGCTGCAACCACGTCCTGACCTTGCTTGGAGAGAGCAAACTCGACAAACATACGCGTGAACTTGTTCCGCGCGGTTGCGGGGGTGTAAAGATAGAGCCGCCTGGAAAGAGCATAGTCTTCCGTTGCGACGGTCAGCCGGGTTGGTTTCAGCGCGCCAGCTCCCTTCTCCGAAACCGCGACGGCCTTTGCGTTATGAACGAACGGAAGCCCGATGAAACCGATACCGTTGGGATCGCCGGTCACAGCGTCGGAAAGCGCGTTGCTGTCCTCGAACCTGCGCGCCGATCCTGCCAGCGGCATTCCAGCCAGCACCATGCTCTTGAACGAGTCGAAGGTTCCCGACTTGTCGTCTCTCGCGTAGATGGTTATCGCTCCGTGACCGGCTCCGACCTGCGACCAATCGCCGACGCCTCCCGTGAAGATGCGCTTGATCTCGTCTTTG